>ERZ780198.2439-NODE-2439-length-14274-cov-3.607919_pt1 | contig 14274 bp, 8 predicted proteins | sample MGYA00510979_ERZ780198 | MGnify/ENA primary metagenome ERZ780198 (study PRJEB29588, sample SAMEA2158039) | human gut metagenome | biome: human gut; feature: human-associated habitat; material: faeces | place: Denmark | collected 2008/2010 ...
TCATCATCTTCGTTGGACCTTCAGGATGTGGTAAGTCAACAACACTTCGTATGATTGCCGGTCTCGAGGAAATCAGCTCAGGTGAGCTTTGGATTGATGACAAGCTCGTTAATGATGTAGAGCCTATGAACAGAGATATCGCTATGGTATTCCAGAACTACGCTCTGTATCCACATATGACAGTATATGATAACATGGGATTTGCACTTAAGCTCCGTAAGGTAGCTAAGGCTGATATTGATAAGGCTGTACATGAAGCAGCTAAGATTCTTGACCTTGAGCATCTTCTTGATCGTAAGCCAAAGGCTCTTTCAGGTGGTCAGCGTCAGCGTGTTGCCATGGGTCGTGCTATCGTTCGTAAGCCAAAGGTATTCCTTATGGATGAGCCACTTTCAAACCTTGATGCAAAGCTGAGAGTCCAGATGCGTGTCGAGATTTCTAAGCTTCACCAGAAGTTAAAGTGTACAATTATCTACGTTACACATGACCAGACAGAGGCTATGACACTTGGTACAAGAATTGTAGTTCTTAAGGATGGTATCATACAGCAGGTAGATACACCACAGGCTCTTTACAATACACCACAGAACCTCTTCGTTGCTGGATTCATCGGATCACCTCAGATGAACCTTCTTGATGCTAAGGTTGTTGAGAATGCAGGCGCAGTTACACTTGAGCTTGGCGCTAACTTCTCAATCAAGCTTCCTGAAGCAAAGGGTAAGAAGCTTATCGAGCAGGGATATGTTGGTAAGACAGTTGTTGCAGGTATCCGTCCAGAGGATATTCATGATGAGGAGCTTTTCCTTACATCATCACCTGACAGCATTATTGAAGCTACAATTAAGGTATATGAGCTTCTTGGCGCAGAAGTTAACCTTCACTTTGACCTTGATGATGTAACATGTACAGCTAAGGTTAATCCTCGTACAACAGCACGTCCTGGTGATACAGTTAAGTTCGCAATTGACCTTTCAAAGCTTCATATATTTGATAAGGAGACAGAGCAGGTTATCTGCCACTAATCACATACATCAGATGTGATTGGTTCCTGTCACTAACTACATAAATATGAAAATTTGAGGAAATGTTTAGAAATAAGCATTTCCTCTTTTTTTTTTGCACCGATTGAGTTATAATACCTCATATATGGTTTGGTATAATATGTCGAATTATTGTTATAATATACAGACTTTAGAAAGGATAACGGGAGTAAGATGGTTTCAAATCAGATTTTACAGAATACGATAGATGGTCTGAAGTCTATTACAAGAATAGATCTCTGCCTTATTGATACGGATGGCAAGGTTGTAGCAACAACATTTCCGGATACGGAGGAGTGTGAGAAAGCAGTTCTTTCATTTATAACTTCGCCTGCTGAGAGCCAGGTTATTCAGGGATACCAGTTCTTTAAGGTTAATGATGACCAGCATACGGAACTCGTTCTGCTTGCACGCGGCACGACAGATGATGTATATATGATAGGCAAGATGGCAGCATTTCAGGTTCAGAGCCTTATAGTAGCATATAAGGAGAGGTTTGATAAGGATAATTTTATTAAGAATCTTCTGCTTGATAATCTTCTTCGTGTTGATATATATACAAGAGCTAAGAAGCTTCATATTGATACGGAAGTTAAGCGTGTTGTATATATAATTGAGACAAAGAATGAGAAGGACACCAACGCTCTTGAGATTGTAAGGACACTTTTTGCACCTAAGACTCATGATTTTATAACAGCTGTTGATGAAAAGAACATTATTCTTGTTAAGGAAGTTAAGAGTACGGATACACTTGATGACCTTGATAAGACGGCATATATGATAATAGATATGTTAAGTACAGAGGCAATGAGTGCTGCAAAGATTGCATACGGAACTGTTATTAATGATATCAGGGAAGTGTCAAGATCGTACAAGGAAGCACAGATGGCACTTGATGTGGGTAAGATATTCTACAGTGACAAGAGTGTTGTGGCATACAGCAGACTCGGAATAGGCCGGCTTATATATCAGCTGCCGATTCCACTGTGCCAGATGTTCATCAGGGAGATTTTCGGTGGCAAATCGCCGGATGATTTTGACGAAGAGACATTATCAACAATTAACAAGTTCTTCGAGAACAGCCTCAATGTATCGGAGACATCAAGACAGCTTTATATTCACCGTAATACGCTTGTGTATCGTCTGGATAAGCTTCAGAAGAGCACAGGTCTTGATTTGCGCAAGTTTGACGATGCGATTACATTCAAGATAGCGCTTATGGTAGTAAAATACATGAAGTATGTGGAGAACAGGGATTCATTCTAGAAAGGAACACATAGAACATGATTATACTTGAAAATGTAACAAAGGAATATACGTCGGGTACACCGGCACTTAATGGAATAGATTTAAGGATTGAGAAGGGCGAGTTTGTATTTGTAGTCGGTAACAGCGGTTCCGGTAAGTCTACACTTATCAAGCTGCTTCTTAAGGAACTGGATGCAACATCCGGTAAGATATATGTTAACAAAAAGTATCTTAATAAGATTACAAGAAAGAGACTTCCCTCACTTCGACGTGACATAGGCGTTGTGTTCCAGGATTTCCGTCTCCTGCCTGACCGTAATGTGTATGATAATATTGCATTTGCAATGAAGGTGGTAGAGGCTCCTTCAAGAATTATAAGAGGACGTGTTCTTGCCATGCTTTCAATGGTAGGTCTGCTTGATAAGTATAAGTCATTCCCTAACGAGCTTTCAGGTGGTGAGCAGCAGAGAGTAGCCATTGCGAGAGCACTTGTTAATGAACCGTCAATTCTTCTGTGTGATGAGCCTACAGGTAACCTTGACCCGGAGAATTCATGGGAAATTATGAAGATTCTCGATGAGATTAACAAGCGTGGCACGACAGTACTTGTTGTTACTCATAACATGGAGATTGTACAGGCTATGAAGAAGCGTACTATTACCATGAATAACGGCAAGATTATCAGTGATGTAGAAAAGGGTGGTTATTTCTATGAAGATTAGATCTTTAGGTTACAATATAAAACAGGGCTTCAAGAATATCTATCGTAATAAGATGTTCTCACTGGCCTCAATAGCAACAATGACTGCGTGTCTGTTCCTTTTTGGAGTTTTTTATTCGATTGTTACCAATTTCCAGTACATGGTAAAGAAGGCGGAGAATTCAGTATGTGTTACCGTATTCTTCGATGAAGGCCTGTCAGACCAGCAGAAGTCAGATATAGGCAAGAATATAGAAAGCAGGGTTGAGGTCGCAAGTATTCACTATACATCTGCCGAAGAAGCATGGAGTACATTCAGCAAAGATTATTTTGGACAATATCAGGATCTGGCGGAAGGCTTCAAGGATGACAATCCTCTGGCATCTTCAGATTCTTACTCGGTATATCTTAATGATGCATCAATGCAGCCTACGCTTGTAACATATCTTGAGAATATGGATGGTATAAGACAGGTTAACCGTTCGGATGTTATGGCAAGCAGTCTTTCTAATGTGGCAATACTTGTAGGATATGCATCTGTGGCAATCATCGTAATACTTCTTGCAGTATCTATTTTCCTTATTATGAATACTGTAGTTATCGGTGTTACTGTACGTAAGGATGAGATATCAATTATGAAGCTGATTGGTGCAACTGATATGTTTGTTAACGCACCATTCGTTGTTGAAGGTGTAGTTATCGGTATGATTGGTTCAATTATTCCGCTTATTATAATAAGATACATGTATGCTAATATTATTAATTATGTGCTGGCCAAGTTCTCAATACTTAATAATATTCTTGCATTTCTTCCGGCATCAAGCATATTCAGGGTACTTACACCTGTAACACTGGGGGTGGGAATCGGAATAGGTTTCCTTGGAAGTATACTTGCACTCCGTAAGCATACTAACGTATAATCATTGAAATCATAGAAGGAGAGGGGCTTTTACAATAGATTCGCAGTTGTAGGAGCCCCTTTGTGTATATAATGGAGGGAACAATGAAAAAAAGACTGCATAAAGGGAGAATGCAATCTGTTGTGAAGAAGGTTACAGCTGTGATATTGGTGTCAGTCCTTTCACTGACGTCTTACAGACCGGCACTTGCGGACACCAAGCAGGACCTGTCTAATGCCAATGATGCCAAGGCTGCTATAGAGAAGAAGCTGCAGGATGTTCAGAATCAGTTAAGCCAGCTTAATAAGGATAAAAAAAATATTGAGAGCTACATTAAGGAACTTGACAGTAATCTTGCTTCAATAGACGGAGATATTAATTCTCTGGGAATACAGATAGAAGATAAGAAAAATGAGATAACACAGGCACAGGAGATGCTTGAGACTGTACAGCAGCAGTCACAGGAACAGTATGAATCTATGAAGCTCCGCATAAAATATATGTATGAGAATGGAACCGATTCATCATACCTTAACATGCTGATAACTGCACAGGATATGTCAGATCTTCTTAATAAGGCAGAATATATTAACAAGATTACAGAGTATGACAGGCAGATGCTTGATCAATATGCAGCTACGGAACAGCAGATTGCGGAGACTAAAGAGCTTCTTGAAGCAGATCTTACGTCACTTGAACAGATGCAGGTAGAAGTAGAAGGACAGAAGCAGGCACTTGCACTCATACAGAGCACCAAGGTGAATGAACTTCAGAAACTTGACAACAAATCCGCAGATGCCAAAGCATATCAGGCACAGCTTGAAAAAGACAAGAAGGAACAGGAAGCTGCCATTCTTGCGATGGAGGCTGAGATAAAGCGTCAGGAGGAAGAAGCGAGACGTAAGGCAGAGGAAGCCAAAAAGAATGGAACAACACCTGCAGTGACGGTTCCTACATACGATGGCGGTAAGTTCAAGTGGCCGACACCTTCGACAAGAATTACCTCTCCTTACGGAGATATGGAGGACAGGTCATCACCGCATCAGGGTGTGGATATAGGAGCCAAGACAAGAGGTGTGTCGGGAGATCCGATATATGCAGCATATGATGGCACGGTAACTCTTGCAACATACAGCAGTTCAGCGGGCAACTGGATATGGATTAATCATGGCAACGGACTCATGACGGTCTATATGCACTGTTCAAAGCTGCTTGTATCTGAGGGAACCAAAGTTAAGAAAGGTGATACAATAGCACTCATGGGAACTACAGGTAATTCAACCGGCGTTCATCTGCATTTTGGTGTAAGACTTAACGGCAAATATGTCAACCCTATGTCATACTTTGGATAAAGCCATATAGGTAATTTTATATTTTGAAGTGAGGCAGTAATGGATAATTTTGATAATGATAACAATGTAAATGAAAAAAACGTAATACAGAAGGAACGCCACAGAAGCGGTGTTATACAGGGATTACTTATCGGTTCATTTACAATGCTTGCAATATGTGCTGTTGTCATTGCGGCAGCGGTTAAGAAAGGATATATAAGACCTGATACTGACGGAAGTATTTATATCCAGAGTGAGACATATGATGGGAACACAGGTATTGGAACAGAGGCTGAGCAGAAGCTCAATCTTATAGACCAGACGCTTAAGGATTTTTATTTTGATGATATAGATGACAGTAAAGTCCTTGATAATATTTACAAGGCATATGTTAATGCGTATGGAGATAAGTATACAGTCTACTATACTGCAGACGAATATGCTAAGATACAGGAGAGCAGTAATGGTGCGTATTACGGAATAGGTGTCGTTGTGCGTAAGAATGATGATGGTACAATTCTTGTTGTGGAGCCATATGATGGAGCACCCGGCAAAGAGGCGGGAATGCGCAAGAATGATGTTATAGTTACTGTTAATGGTGAATCGGTAGCAGATCAGGATCTGAATTCAGTTGTGGCCAAGATTAAAGGTGACGAGGGAACAACTGTTAATATCGGAATCAGGCGGGATGGTTCCGATGATATTGCGGAACTTACGGTAACAAGACGCAAGGTAGAGATAAAGACTGTTGCGTATGAGATGCTGGATGACTCAGTGGGACTGATTACGATAAGTGAATTTGATAAGGTTACGGCACAACAGTTTAAGGAAGCATATGCGCAGCTTGAGACACTGGGCATGAAAGGGCTTGTAATTGATATCCGTTCTAATCCGGGTGGACTGCTGAATGTTGTTGTTGATATGCTTGATGAGATCCTTCCGGATGGGCTTATAGTATATACTGAGGACAAATACGGCAATCGTCAGGAATATAACGGAAGCAATCCTGATGTAATAGATGTTCCTCTTGCAGTGCTTGTTAATGGTGAGAGCGCAAGCGCATCTGAGATATTTGCCGGAGCAGTGCAGGATTACGGAGCAGGTACAATTATCGGGACTCAGACATTTGGCAAGGGAATTGTCCAGACTATAAGAAGAATGTCTGACGGAAGTGCAATAAAATACACGATGGCTAAGTATTTTACACCGAAAGGACAGGATATCCATGGACATGGTGTTACACCTGATATTGTGGAAGAATTGTCAGATGAATTCAATAATCTTACAGAATATGATGCCTCTAAGGATAACCAGCTGCAGAAGGCAATTGAAGTTATAAAAGGTGATATAACACGTTAGTACGGAAGCAATGATGCTTAATGACAGATTCATGTCAATAAGACAGATAAATATGAGAGAGGAATTGCGTATGAAGAAAAAAACATATGGAAAAACAAGAACTAAAAGCTGCAGCTTTATAAAGAAAGTAACAGGCATGGTTGCAGCGGTTTCGCTGGCAGTGGGAATGATAGTATTACCTGATAACATATCAGGAACAATCAGAAAAGTTGACGCTGCCCAGCCTGTTGTAAAAGCTGCTAATGTGGTGGTTGTTGTGAAGTTCGCGGGAGACACATCGGATTATTCTGTCAGCGGATATAATAAGGCGTATACAAGTGCGATAGAAGGTGCTCCAAGAACATATTGGGAGTATTTTCAGAGAACATTCAACGGACAGAATGACAAGTTCTGGAAAGGTTCTTTTAAAGAATATTTTTATGATATATCGGGAGGCAGGCATCAGGTTGACTCTGTATTTCCACAGACTAATGATGACGGCACTGTGACATACATAGAGATGGATAATACTGTTGATAATTATAAAGGTGCAACGGGTGAGGCACTTATGATTGATGAGATAGCCCGGAAGCTGGATGAAGCATATCCGTCTTATGATGGCGCGCAGCTGGATCTTAATAATGATGGCATAATAGATAATTTTATGATTATACCATCTGTAACATCACAGAATCAGTTTACACCACATTCCTCAACAGGCGGTAATACGTCAAGTTTTGCAGGCAGGAGGATAGGTGCATACAATGTGATAGAGAATAGGACAAGTGCGGCACTTCCAACCGGAATGTTTGATATCCACACGGCAGCACATGAGTATATACATACATTTGGAATACCTGATTATTACCGGTCATCTTACCAGTATGCGGGCAGTGGTGAGAATCCTGTAGGCATATGGGACCCGATGGGTGTGCCGGGTCAGAGACCTTGGCCGCTTGCTGTTACAAGAGAGGCAATCGGATGGACTACTGTTAATGAGAAGCCGGCAGCTGATAATTCGTATGTATTATATGATGCTGCAGCTGCATACAGTGATGCGGATAAAGTTCAGGCACTGAAGTTCTATACGCCTATGTCAGCCTCAGAGTACTTTGTTGTTGAATATCGCAAAGCAGGTTCATCAAGTGATAAGAAGTCACTTGACCGAGGTGCACCGGGAGATGGACTTATAGTTTACAGAGTCAATCCTTCACTTAAGGATGAGGGAAATCTTCAGGGAAAAGATTATATATATGTATTCAGACCGGGAGATACAAGTATAACTGCCTCTGACGGTATTGTTGAGAATGCACAGGTGGGACTTGCGTCATACAATGCAACACGTCAGGAGATAGGCAGTCTTGATATGAATAAGAAGATAACGGATGATGCTATCTGTTATTCGGATGGGCGTAATTCAGGAATAAAGATAAATGTTACTGCACAGACAGACGATTCAGTAAGTTTTAATATACAGTTTGCGGACTATAGCGCTCTCAAGCTGTGGAGTCCTGTGACAGACCGTGACGGCACGAGTCCGTTCTCATCAATTACTGCATCAGCTGCAAAGGCTGTGGCAGATGGCAATGATATTTATATACTTGCGGAAGATATACGTTCGGCAAATATATTAAAATATGATGGATCTGACTGGAAAAATCTTGGTGAGTGTGCATCGGGTTCATCAGGTATAAAAACCTCAATAGCTGCGTATGATGGAACTTCATATGTACTCATTGCGGATTATTCATCAGGACAGGGGCGGACAATACTTAAAAAGTATAATAATGGCGTATGGCAGCAGGTAGATGTAATTGAAGGATATACAGCTAATGCACCGGCATTGGGAGTTGCGGGCGGTTCATTATATGCACTGATTGATAATAATGGAAAGTCAGCAAAGCTGTATAAACTCATTGACGGCAGACTTACAGAAACCGGAGAAGCAATTGATGTAAACAGCATTAATTCTCCGGAGATATTTGATTATAATGGCGTACCTGCTGTTGCATATGGCAATTTCAGCTTTTCTAACGGCTCTGCTAATGCAGCAGTATTGGAAAATGGAAAATGGCATAATATTATGTCGGATACTTCAGCATATTCGGTATCTAACGCGGTAGCTGTGTCAGATGGTGTGACATATATATTGAACACATACAATAGCGGAGATAAGATTGCAAAGTTAAGGGTAATCGATGCAAATGGCAGTACAGATACATATAAGCTTAACGGTATATCACAGGGCGCATCTTCCGGAAGCATATCGGTTGATTCCGGGTATGTGTATATATCGGTTGTTGAGGATGGCAATGCCATTACATATACTGCCTCGGCGGATGACTTAAGCAAGTTTACGAAGCTTGGTGGAACTACTTATTCACCGGCTGGAGGGGTTTCAACTGTAATAAGTAATCGCGTTGTATATAGCGCAGTTGTGCCGGAAGTAAGAGGTACAATGGATGTAAGATCATATAAAGCACTGGATAAGCAGGATACAACGAAGCCACAGCCGACAACAACGGCGCAGGCAGCAACGAAGCCACAGCCGACAACAACAGCGCAGGCAGCAACGAAGCCACAGCCGACAACGACAGCACAGACAGCTTCAGACACAACAGGAAACAGTGACGACAATAATGGTGCAGATGATTCAGCAAAGGCAGGCAATGCAGCTGCTTCAACTGCAGCATCGGGAAGTCTTAATGTATCGGGCATTAATGCAACAGTATCAGTAAAGAATGGAACAGTAATTAAGAATGCGGCAGGTATCGCAGTTAATTCCGGTAATGTATATTTGCGCGCAATACCAAAGACTGCGGGACAGAGTGAGGCAGACAGAATAAGACAGGCTGTAGCAAATCAGAATATGGATTTGGAAAATATGCAGTTTGTATATTACGAAGTAGAGCTTGTAGATGCCGCAGGTAATCCGCTTACATTCGATGGAAATATTACTGTGACATTTGCATATCCTGAGGGGACAGATGCACAGACATATACATTCAAGGTGCTGCATCTGCTTAAATCAGGAGTGCTCGATGTAATGGATCCGTATGTGATATCAGATGGACTTAGTGTGGAAGTTTCAGAGCTCAGTCCGTTTGCAATAGCTTATAAGGAAGCTGCTTCTGACGTGGTACAGACAGGAGAAAATGTATCTTCGACACAGACAGGTGACAGAACTCCGGTAGTAATTCTTATGGCACTGATTGCCGTAAGTGCTGCAGTATTATTAGGAATTACATACAGCAGTAAGAACAGGAAATCCGAAAGATAACTTTTATTTAACCGGGTAATAAAATAATAAGATGAAAATGGTGTGCCATAAATGAAAATTCATTGAGGCACGCCATTTTTTATAAAATTCCGGAATAACGCAATAGAACAACTATTCGATTTTGCTGTACATTTTAAGTGTAGAATGATATAATGAATTATCGGGAAATATGTTTGTACACAAACTTGGGATGCCCTGAAAGCCGGGCAGGAATGGGGATTGTTATGGAATTCAGACTTCACAGTGAATATCAGCCTACCGGTGACCAGCCGCAGGCAATAGACAGGCTTGTTGCAGGATTTATGGAAGGCAACCAGTTTCAGACGCTTGTTGGTGTAACAGGCTCAGGCAAGACATTTACAATGGCGAATATAATACAGAAGCTTCAGAAGCCGACGCTTATTATCTCTCATAATAAGACGCTTGCCGCACAGCTGTACGGGGAGATGAAGGAGTTCTTTCCGGAGAATGCAGTTGAGTACTTTGTCTCCTATTATGATTATTATCAGCCGGAGGCTTATGTCCCTTCAAGTGATACCTATATAGCCAAGGATTCATCTATCAATGATGAGATTGATAAGCTGAGACATTCGGCAACAGCAGCTTTGTCAGAGCGCAATGATGTTATTATAGTTTCATCTGTGTCGTGTATATACGGACTTGGTGCGCCTATCGATTATCGTAATATGGTTGTATCCTTAAGACCTGGGATGGAAGCTGACAGAGATGATGTTATACGCAAGCTTGTGGACATGCAGTATGTGCGCAATGAGATGGATTTTAAGCGTGGTACGTTCAGGGTGCATGGAGATGTCGTTGAGATATATCCGTCAGCTTCGAGCGGTGATGCGGTACGTGTGGAATTCTTCGGCGATGAGGTAGACAGAATTACGGAAGTGGATACGCTTACCGGAGAGATTAAGTCAGTTCTTGAACATGTCGCAATATTTCCCAACTCACATTATATTGTTGAGAAGGAGAAGATGGAGGCTGCTATAGCAGGAATTAAGGCGGAATTAGAGGAGCGTATTAAGTATTTTAAGAGCGAAGATAAGCTGATTGAGGCGCAGCGTATAGAGGAACGCACGAATTTTGACATAGAGATGCTCCAGGAGACAGGGTTCTGCTCAGGAATAGAGAATTACTCGAGACATCTTACGGGACTTGCACCGGGAATGCCGCCATATACACTGATTGATTATTTCCCTAAGGATTTTCTTATAATAATAGATGAGTCACATATTACGGTGCCGCAGATAAGAGGAATGTATGCAGGTGACCAGTCACGTAAGACAACGCTGGTTGATTATGGATTCAGGCTTCCGTCAGCAAAGGATAACAGACCACTTAATTTTCAGGAGTTTGAGAGTAAGATAGACCAGATGCTTTTTGTGTCGGCAACACCGGCACAGTATGAGGCAGACCATGAGCTGCTCAGAGCGGAACAGATTATAAGACCTACGGGACTTCTGGATCCGGAGATATCGGTACGACCTGTGGAAGGGCAGATTGATGATCTTATAACAGAGATTAATAAAGAGACAAAGAATAAGCATAAGGTTCTGGTTACCACACTTACCAAGAATATGGCAGAGGATCTTACCAAGTATCTGAAGGAGGTAGGAATACGTGTAAGATATCTTCATTCAGATATAGATGCGCTTGAGAGAACCAAGATTATACGTGATATGAGACTTGATGTATTTGATGTGCTTGTCGGAATCAATCTTCTGCGAGAGGGACTTGATATACCTGAGATTACACTTGTTGCGATACTTGATGCCGACAAGGAAGGTTTCTTAAGAACAGAGACATCTCTTATACAGACTATCGGACGTGCCGCGCGTAATTCTGAAGGACATGTAATAATGTACGCCGATACGATTACGGATTCGATGAGACAGGCTATAGACGAGACAGAGAGAAGACGTGCAATACAGCAGAAGTATAATGAGGAACATAACATAACGCCTAAGACTATACAGAAGGCGGTAAGAGACCTTATCAGCATAAGCAGGGCGGCTGAGCCTAAGGATACCATGAACCTTGAGAAGGATTATGAATCGATGAGCCGCAGGGAGCTTGAGAAGGTAGCAAGACAGATAGAGAAGAATATGCACAGGGCTGCAGCAGAGCTTAATTTTGAGGAGGCAGCACAGCTCAGAGACCAGATGATTGAGGTAAGGAAACATATTAATGGACAGGTATAAGATTACTGCGAAGAAGTTCTTCGGGCATCTTCGCACAATAACAAGACACAGGCATAAGGTAATGATGCATTGTTTTAAGGCGGGAATATTCCGGCAGGGATTAAGGCATGACCTGTCCAAGTATTCACCTGTGGAATTCATGACGGGTGCCAGATATTATCAGGGAACAAGGAGCCCTAATGAAGCGGAGAGAGAGACAATAGGATATTCTGCTGCATGGATACACCACAAAGGCCGTAACCCGCATCATTTTGAGTATTGGACGGATTATAACCTGACAACACGTCAGGTTGAGCCGGTTCCGATGCCCAAGAAGTATGTTGTGGAGATGTTCTGTGACAGAGTGGCGGCATCCAAGATATATAATGGTGCGTCATATACGGACGCGGATTCGATAGAGTATTACTACCGGGAAAAGTCCCGCAGACTTCATCCTGATACGGCGAAGGATATTGAGCTTCTGCTTAATATGCTTAAGGACAAGGGAGAAAAAGAAACATTCAGGTATATTAGAAAGGTGTATAACAAAAAGTAATGGCTGTAAAAGGTAATTTGAACAGGACGTATATTAAGATACGAGGCGCTAATGAGCATAATCTTAAGAATATCGATGTGGATATACCGCGCAATGAACTTGTGGTGCTTACGGGACTGAGCGGCTCGGGTAAGAGTTCACTTGCATTTGACACGATATATGCAGAGGGACAGAGAAGATACATGGAATCATTATCTTCGTATGCAAGACAGTTTCTCGGGCAGATGGAGAAGCCGGATGTAGAGAGCATTGAAGGACTGTCACCGGCAATATCAATAGACCAGAAGTCAACTAACCGCAATCCAAGGTCTACGGTTGGAACAGTCACAGAGATATATGATTATTTCAGGCTTCTGTATGCACGAGCCGGAATACCACACTGCCCTAAGTGCGGACGAGAGATACGTAAGCAGACTGTTGACCAGATGGCAGACCAGATAATGGCACTTCCGGAGCGTACTAAGATTCAGGTACTTGCACCCGTTGTAAGAGGACGTAAGGGTGAACACGTGAAGCTTTTTGAGCAGGCCAAGAAGAGCGGATATGTGCGTGTTAATGTGGATGGAAGCATGTATGAGCTTACTGATGAGATTAAGCTCGATAAGAATAAGAAGCATAATATTGATATTATTGTGGACCGACTGTCTGTAAGAGACGGAATACAGAAGAGACTTACGGATTCGATAGAGACGGCACTTAAGCTGGCAGAAGGACTTATGACTATTGATGTCATAGGAGGAGAAGAGATGCATTTCAGCCAGAGCTTTTCATGCCCTGACTGCGGAATAAGCATAGATGAAGTAGAGCCGAGAAGCTTTTCGTTCAATAATCCGTTCGGTGCGTGTCCCGTATGCTTCGGGCTTGGATATAAGATGGAATTTGACGTAGACCTTATGATTCCGGATAAGAGACTTTCAATAAGTGAAGGTGCGATAGTAGTGCTTGGCTGGCAGTCTGTAACGGATAAGACAAGCTATACGAGAGCGATAATTGATGCGCTTGCCAGGGAGTATGGTTTCTCGGTTGATACACCATTCAAGGATTACCCGGATGACATAAAGGATATTATTATCCATGGAACAAAAGGTCATACAGTACAGGTACATTACAGGGGACAGAGAGGTGTCGGTGTCTATGATGTGGCATTTGAAGGACTTATTAAGAATGTTGAGAGACGTTACAGGGAGACTGCATCTGAGACGACCAAGCAGGAGTATGAGCAGTTCATGCGGATAACACCATGTTCAGAGTGCCACGGACAGAGGCTTAAGAAGGAGTCACTTGCGGTTACTGTAGGTGATAAGAATATATTTGAGATAACAGATATGTCTATCGCGAAGCTTAAGGATTTTCTTGATAATATGAAGTTATCAAGCTTCCAGCTTGCAATCGGAGAACAGGTACTCAGAGAGATTAAGGCAAGAATACAGTTTCTCATTGATGTAGGACTTGATTATCTGAGCTTAAGCCGTGCAACGGGAACACTTTCCGGAGGAGAGGCTCAGAGAATAAGGCTTGCCACACAGATAGGTTCGGGACTTGTAGGTGTTGCGTATATTCTTGATGAGCCAAGTATAGGCCTTCATCAGAGGGATAATGACAAGCTGCTTGCAACGCTTACCCATTTGAGAGACCTCGGTAATTCAGTCATAGTTGTTGAGCATGATGAGGATACGATGAGGGCAGCGGACTG
>ERZ780198.2445-NODE-2445-length-14222-cov-3.784287_pt1 | contig 14222 bp, 13 predicted proteins | sample MGYA00510979_ERZ780198 | MGnify/ENA primary metagenome ERZ780198 (study PRJEB29588, sample SAMEA2158039) | human gut metagenome | biome: human gut; feature: human-associated habitat; material: faeces | place: Denmark | collected 2008/2010 ...
TATTTGCAAGACTTGAAGAATTACATATGAGCCAGACGGAACTGTCCAGAAGAACAGGTATCGCAACCAGTACGATCAGTGACTGGCGAAAGAAACAAATCAATCCACAAGCGGATAAACTGGTGTCTATATGCAAGGCACTAGATATGACGCTTGTGGAATTGCTTTGTGTAGAAGAAAATGAAGAACAGACTGCAACCAACGATTATGCGTCAGAAGAAAATTATATGATTGAACTGTTTCGGCAATCTGATACACAGAGTAGACGAAGAATCATCAGTTATCTAGCACTTTTTGAAGTTTGTAAACAAATCAACGATAGTAACCAGTCACAACAGAGGAATGTTTCGGTTGTTCAGGATATTGATGGGAATAGTATTGTGGTGATTAATGATATCCGGTTTAAAGGAAAACGTTCCATCGATTGGAAGGAAGTGAGGGCATATTTGAAAGAATATGTCGGTGATTTTTATAAGGTGGCGTCTACCGGCGATGTTATATATATCGGATCTGATCTGCCAAGTGAATATTCGGGATCAGTATATACCAAAAGTCTGAATGGAGCAGTTGCAAAGGCTAAAGCGAATGCAACACAGGGAATTCCTGAAATGATAGAAATTTCAACAGGCAGATATTTTAGAGAAAATAACAAGGGGAAACATAATTGGAATGCAAGGAATGGCTGGTATAGATATGATACTTATTTTGCATTACCGGTATATGGTGATAATGAAGATATTGAAAGATATAACGTATTTCATGCATCTTTGATAATAAGGCATGCAAATGATGGAAAAATGTATTTGTATGATATTCTGGATATAAAAAAAGAAACGAGCACCCCGTTGGAGCCATAAGGCTTTACTTGGCACAAAACCCATTTCTTTTATGAATAGATAATACAATATGGTAGAAGAAATGTCAATCCGAATATTCGAAAATTAAGACGTTAAGATGGTGTTTATGTATAATATAAGTAGCATAATTGCAGCTTGCAATATATTGGCTTAGATTCTGCGTTGGTGTACGATGATTTTGGAGGTGGTCAAGAAGGATTTTTTCGGAAAAACAACAGTTGATTGGTAAAATAAAGGGTTAACGCAAGAAGAACTGGCAGAAAAATTATCTGTATCAAGGCAAGCTGTGGCAAAATGGAAATCGGGACAGGTATATCCCGAGATTACTAATTTTATTCAGATCAGCAATTTATTTAATGCGACAATAGATTATTTAGTGCTTGAGTTAAAAGATGGATTTGTTCTCTATCATGGAAGTTATTGTGAAGTAAAAGAGCCAGATCTTGCCAAATGTGCAAAGAGAAAAGATTTTGGGCAGGGATTTTATTTAACTACATCAAAGGAGCAGGCAGAAAGTTTTCTGAGAACCTCAATAGCCAAAGCAATCGCAACCGGAACAATTGAAGAGGGACAGAAGTTCGGATATATTTCGACTTTTGAATTCAACCTTTCAGGAAATCTTGAAACGCATATTTTTGAAAATGCAGATGTAGACTGGTTACATTGCATTGCAGCTCATCGAAAGAAAAAAATGTTTATCGAAGTTGAACGTGAAATGGCAAGGTATGATATCATTGCAGGAAAGATTGCGGATGATGCAACAAACGCTACCCTTACTGCTTACCTTGCCGGGGCTTTCGGGACAGCAGGCGATAAGGAGGCAGACGATTTCTGCATCAGACAGTTGTTGCCCAATAAACTAAAAGATCAATATTGCTTCAAAACAGAAGCCGCCATTAAGTGTCTGAAATTTGTGAAAGGTGAGAAGATATGGCTGAAGTAACAATTCCAAAGGAAAAAATGAATTATACAATAGACCTTCTTATCACTATGGTGACAGATGAGATTGCAGAAGAAACGGGAAAGGACAGAAAAGAGATATTGACAGATTTTCTATGTTCAAAGACAGGAAAAGCACTGTATGATGAGAAAACAAAGCTGTGGTGCAATGGTCCGGCATATATAGCTGAATTGTATAGGGAAGAGTTAAAGAAATACGGAAATCAGATTTGAGATGACTCATATCCGGATGGTGTTGAAAACTTCCGCTATTATATCGTTGTGACAACTAAATATTTCAAAAACGATGAGGTCAGCATTTCCTAATCATAGGACAACGGCCTCAGCTTTTTTATACCCGGGAATCGGCATTTATGAATCAGCCGGTTCTTTTTATTCATGACAATAGAATGCTCGCAGAGCGTGCATTCTATTGTTTATGCGAGCAACGAGCAATGAAGGCAAGGGTGTCCGGGACACCTGCAGGAAGGGATGCAGTAGATAAGACAAAGGGGAAGGAGATGCATGAATTAATCAGCGTTTCCCTAGTAATCTTAATCCTTCTTGCTTTATATTCTTAGCTGCGTTTACATCTCTATCTATATTGGTTATTCCACAATTAGGACAATTCCAATATCTGATAGTTAAGTCTTTTAGTATTGGATTCTGAAAACCACAGCAATTACATATTTGACTTGATGGAAACCATTTATCGACTTTTATAAGACTTCCACCTCGTTCTTGTAATTTATAAGCTAACATATCCAAAAACATTCCATAACCATTATCCAATGTAGCTTTACCATTTCCAAACCCCTTGTTTGACATAACTCTCATATTAAGACTTTCTACACATACATAAGCATACTGTTTGGCTATCGCAGTAGATTGTTTATGTAGATAATCCTTTCTCTGATTTGCTATATGTCTATGGATTTTAGCGACCTTTTTCTGTTGTTTATAATAATTCTTGCTACCAATTATCTTATTACGAAGTTTTCCTTGCTGTTTAGCAAGATTTTTTGCTGACTGTCTGTAATAATGTGGCATATTGGCAACTACCCCTGTATCGCTTACATACAACCCATCTGACTTATAATCTAATCCAGTTGTGTTACCCTCAGCAGGAATGATTTGTACTGGTTCTTCTTCTATAATCTCAAAAAGAATAGACACCTGATAAGTTTCATCCCTGTTTTGTGTAATTGTAGCTGACTTAATGTGTAAACATTCTGTATCAAGACTGATTTTAGCTTTTACTTTACCAACTTTCGGAAGTTTGATATAATTTTCGCCAACTTCGATATTGTTATTTGTAAAGTTTGTAGTGTATGATTTCTTTGCTCTATGCTTATTCTTATACTTTGGATGTTTTCCAAGATGCTTAAACATTCTCTGGTAACCATCTTCCAAATGATATATTGCATTTGTTAAAGCAAACTTATCTACTTCTTTAAGCCAAGTGTACTTTGTTTTAAGAGATTGTGATTGCAATACAAATTCATATCAAATTTACTAAGATGACTTTCATTATTTTTATATCGTTCTTCTTGAACAGAAAGCATCTGATTATACACAAATCTTGTACATCCGAAAGTCTTTTGAAACAACTCTGCTTGCTTTTTATTTGGATACAATCTGTAAACAATAGCTCTATTGGTCTTAATCATATCAATTTCTCCTTTCCGCCGACTTAGGTCGGCTAGTATCTTGTTACCTTAACCCCGAAGCTGAAGCTTCGGAGATTGCGGTAACTTAATTTTCAAAGTATATCTTTTTTGTCATATCATAGTATGCAAAATTTGCACATAAAATAAATATTGCTGTCAATACAATCACAAAAACATTAGAAAATATCTCCTTTTTCACAAGCAATTCATTCCTCCGACGCTTCCATTTCAATTTCACACTCCTCATTATCCAGCCATAAAACAGAGTCATCGAGAGGTGTATAGCTTTCTGGATCTATATTGTACGGATTAAACATGCAAATTTTTGTATATTTTTTAGATTTTTTTACCTGACAATGTCTGTACTCTTTTATATTACCATTATGGTATTTGACAGTTATATTGTAAAACAATGGTTTATCTTCTGTATCAGATATCTTATTTTCTGTGTTATAACTTGATTTTTCTTTCTCGCTTGATAAGTAGTATTTCTCTTTGTATTCTTTGACAATAACTTTATCGCCAACCAATAATGTTTTATTCGAATATACAAATATCCTCTTGCCAGATTCCGTTTTAATAAGAAACTTCATGCCGAGAGTACCTCTGACGTCCATAACAGTTCCGTACTCAAATTTATATTCTTTTTCATCTTGTCCCTTAATGTACATAAATGTAAACAATTCCATTTCTAATATTATGAACGCAGTTAATAACATAGTAGTATATGTAATATATTTTGATTTATTCATTTTATTTTTTCTACCTCTCTAAAATTCTGTTTAATGTACTAATTCTTTTGGAAATTCCTGTATCAATCCATTCCAAATATCTTCCAGACTGGCTTTCATAAATATGGGAATGCTTTCATCATAACAATCAAATGCAATAGATCTTATCCAATCTCTATCCGGTATTACCCTGTTTTTTCTGTTTCCATTCTCTGCCCCAACAATCACCCAATCTACAAGATGGTTGTTTAAACAATCGTTCCAATATTCCGAAACAGTAACATCTTCCAAAAGCGGTTCCACACTTAAAAAAGTTTTTGTTCTACAATTTATATTATTAAAAGCTTTTGTTGCAATCATAAGCTGTTGCTCATTTGTTGCGCTTGCTCCATACCACATATTGTCTGCAATAACCAGTTTTCCTTTATTCTGCAATTCAATGTATCTTTGTGGATTCTTTGTCAGAAAAAGATAATTATGTTGCGCTGCCCGTACACAAGCTGACAAGACCTCTTCAATCCATGAATCAGGAACCCAAGAACCAAATAAATCTGCCATAGAACACACAAAAATATTACTGCTTTTCTTAGCTTTGTATTCATCCAATCTGTACCTATATAGTGTAGGTTTAAATCCATACGGGTAAGGTTCTGTTTTTCCCGACTTTTCCGCATATACACGTTCATTTAGTTCAATCAATCCCTTATCTGTCCATTTTTCTTTACTAGAGAATCTATTTGCAATACTTCTTGCATAGCAATATTTACATTCATGCAAACATCCAGTAACCGGATTCCACGAACTGTCGCACCAATCTATTTTTGTTTTTTTCATTTTTCCCCTCTTTCTCGATCAAAACTCCACTTAACTTATAACTTCAAACCTGTATTTCTGTTTGACACATGGATATTTGATATGATCTACCTCGTCCATGAACATATTAAATGGTCTTGCAAATTTATCCCCACAATGGACATCACAGTCTATCGACTGCCCGTCGTACAAGGCTTCATATATTACTAACAGCTCTCCCGTTTCTGTATGCTTTGCGTAATCCAAGACTTTATATAAATACAAATTTTTTTCATCCTCTATCTGCTTTGTTGTAAGCATTTCTCTCTTAAAATGCCTTACGATATCACCTTTATGTATCCTCATTTTTCTCCGTCCAATCCTCTCTTTCCGTATCATCTCCGCGCCGCATATACTACTGCGGAATGTGGTATGATGATTGCAAGGTTTTTTATCTGGTTCTAAAATTTAAAGGTTAGGCAAACCGAAGCTGTCCGGTTTGCTCTGCTTCTATCTGCATATTTGGCATACGTTCCGCTACGCACAGTTCCGAAAGATTCGCTTTGACCAACGCCGCGGGGATTGGCGGACACACTGCATTGCCGCATCTTCGCACCTGTTCACTTCTCGGATATGTCTTGCCGGTGTAATCATGGTCGATTATGTAATCATCCGGGAATCCTTGACATCCATATAACTCCCTTGGCTCTAGCATCCGCAGTCCGATATCCACGATCTGATAATCCACGCCCTTGATTGTCACCAGTCCAAATCTGTCTCTGGATGTGATTGTGTCCAAAGGTTCCTTGATGTCTTGACCCGTTCCCTGTCCATAATATTTCACAAGAAAAGCTCTGACTTCCCCGAAGTGCCCCGGTGATGTTGTGATAGTATGTAACGGCTCGCGCAGATCCTGCCCTGTGCCGCTCTTATAAAATTTGCTCAAGAATGATGTAACCAGTCCGTACTGGTTTGCCGCACCCACAGTCATAATCGGATCTTTACAGTTTCCACCCGGATGATTCGTTGTATTTTTTCCCATATACAGCGCAATCGTTGGTTCTACAATCCCGTACCCATGCTTTCCTGTAATGGTCGGCATCGGCTCCCTGATATCGTTCGGTCTGCGCTCGCCGCCGTGGTTGCACTGGATAATAAACGGTTCTGGATTGTCGAATACAAACTTTTTCAAACCTCTTGCGATCCGCTCCATTGTTTTCGGAGCCAACGGACGTACTGCCCGGATGCCGTACTTTTCTTTGATTTCCTTTGATGTATCAAAAATCGAAGGACACGGCCGGCTGAAATCAATCTGTGTGTATGCTCCAACATACGGCTTTAATAATCCGGCTTTTACCACTTTGCTGTCTGCCGGTCCGTGTGTCGGCTCTGGCCAGATGATTGGCTTGCCATCACACCGGGCGATCATGAAAAATCTCTTTCTCATAGTCGGTGCTCCGTAATCGGCTGCGATCAGCTCTTTAAATTCTACTTCATAGCCGAGATCAGTAAGTTGCTGCACAAATTTCTCAAAAGTTTTACCCTGTTTACTCTTGATTGGGTGATGCCGCCTGTTCAACGGTCCCCATGTCTTAAATTCCTCTACATTCTCAAGCATGATAACTCTCGGTCTTACAAGTCCCGCCCACCGGCAGGCTACCCATGCAAGACCTCTGATATTCTTATCCTTTGGCTTTCCGCCCTTGGCTTTGGAAAAGTGCTTGCAGTCTGGTGAGAACCAGGCAAGTCCAACTGGGTGTCCGTCACATGCCTTGACCGGATCAACCACCCATACATTTTCGCAGTAATGCTTGGTATTCGGATGATTTGCTTTGTGCATCCGGATAGCTTCCAGATCGTGATTGATTGCAATATCAACGCTGTAACCAGTTGCCAGTTCAATCCCGGTGGATGCACCACCACCACCGGCGAAATTATCCACTAATAATTCTCCATTTATCATAAGTTATTTTTTGCTCCAATCTATCTTGTTACTTCCTACTTATTTCCTAAAACTCTCCATATACTAAATATGATATTGAGTAATCTTCCAACATGCAGTATAATCAATTTTGCATGACCTATTTCACATGGTCATTTGTGTTTCCGCCCCCGTTGCCGTTCTCCCGGCGGCGGGGCATCTCGTTACTCCTTGGCGATCGCATCTAAGCAGGCATTCCAACCCACCCGACGTATTGATGTGCTGATATCTTCATAACCGGCTTTTAACTCTGGTATCTTCTCCGGCAGTTCCCGGAGCGGACACCAATCTGGAATTTCCCCGTCTGGTATTTCTTTTCCCAGTGCAGTACACATATAATAGTCACCCACTGGTAGCACTTTATAGCACAGAGAACATTTGTAGCATACCTGTTCCGGCATATCCATTACTAATATTGATTTAGACATATCTCACACTCCTTATCGTTTATACTCGATCCAATCTGATTCGCCCGAAAATTTAACTTTTAACTTATGCGGAATACCGCTTGGCGCAACGCTTTTGGGCTTATATTCCCCGACAATCGTTGCTTTTTCTAACAATTCATGGATCCCAACCGTAGCGGTCAAGGTCAGATCATCCTAGAGTCTGATTTTGGATCCAAAACAACAATGCCCATACCATTGAGAGCAGTAGGTTTCGCCATCTCCTTTTTTATGAAGTTATTTATTTCATCCTCCGGCAGTGTTGGAAATTTAACAGCCTGTCCACAGTACGGACAGCAAACATAATCTTCTTCTATTGACATGCCACATTTGGGGCAGCGCCACTCTCTTAACTTGTCATCGTTATAAACGACATATCCAACAAATTTTGCTTTCTTTTTAAAAAACTTCATGTTTTATACCTCCAACAATTTTTATTTACATCATCACCCGCATCTATGCGCTTATTTGTAAAAACTCGCCGACTGCTCTCTTCAACCAATATCCCAATGATGTAATTCTTCTCCTTCCGCATCCATTTTTTATTGCCGCGACTAAAGCCTCTTTTTCCCCAAAAAACGATACGTCTATCTTTCCTCTTGAAATTGCCACATACGGAATATTCATATAAAGCATTGCACTATGCATAAATGTCAAACATGTGATGACCGCTTTGGCTTCTCCACCTTGTGACTTATGTACACTCATGGCATATGCTAATGACAGGTTCACGATATTTTCGCTTGTGTATGAGACGGTCTTTCCATTTATTTTTACTTTTGCCTCATATTCGTCCTCATCAAGCACTATTTCATTTATTATGCCAATGTCACCATTTGACGCATCTTCTGTATTTTCAAGCACCTGCATAACCAGGTCCCCTTCCCGAAATAGTTTTCCCATGGCTTTTATCTGTTTTTTATCTGGAGACTCTGGATTTATAATATCCTGCAGAAGCATATTCATATCATCTACCCCCGCAGCCTCCTTGATATACGGGCATAAGCACATTACCTGCTGAATTCCATATCTGTTCACATATTCCTTGTATTTTTCTGCCATCATATTCCGAATATCTTCCAAGGAACTGCTTTCATACATATGAAAATCATCGCCTTCCTCAATATTGACATCACCGCTTTTTATCTTTTTTGCATTTTCATATATCTTATCTTTTTCATTCTGTCGATAGATATGTGACAGTCGTATCGTTGGAACCACACCGCTCTCGGTAATATCTCTCATAACAGCTCCAGCTTTAACACTCGGCAGCTGATCAATGTCTCCCACTATAACAATCCTGCAACCATTTGTTATAGCTTCGAACAACATATTTGCCACATAGATATCAACCATAGAAAACTCATCTACAACGATCAGTGAATCTTCCAACATAACTTCATCTTCCAACGTTGTATTTTCTTTGTAGATTTTCAACCTGGAGTGAATTGTGCTTGCCGGCTGATCTGTAACTTCTGCTATTTTCCGTGCCGCTCTTCCGGAAGGAGCCATATAAATTCTTTCATTTTCCGGATACATCATGTGATATACCATGTCAATCACTTTAATTACTGTAGTCTTTCCTGTTCCAGGCCCACCTGTAATCAAAGAAATATGCTGCTTTATCGCAAAAAACACTGCTGTCTTCTGGATTTCATCTAACGAAATACATAGCCTTTCCTCTGCTTTTTTTATACACTGGTCAATCCGACAATCATTTGCCTTTACCGCATCTGAACGATTTCCCTGTTTTATATTCAGCTTGCAGAACCTTAATATATTTTCAGCAATGTGTCTTTCCCTCTCATACATTTCTCTTGTAAAAATACATTGTATTCCATCAATTCGAAGACACTTTAAATCTCCAAGTTTTATCATTTCTACCGTTCTATTGTTCACGTCTTCCGGTTTCACGAGCTCTGTGTTAAGCTTCTTCCATACAGCCATCCCAAATGCATTGATTTCCATTCCGGTACTTCCGTTTCTCTCATTTATCTTTAAAACGTGAACAGCACAGGCACGAAAACGTTCCGTTGAATCTTTGGGAATTTTACATGCATCTGCAATATTATCAGCATCGTCAAAAGTTAATCCTTTCACATTGCAAATCAAATATGGATTTTCTCTAATCTTACTTTCGGCCGCTACTCCGAACTGTTTGTACAGCTTCAAGGCATATTTTGCAGAAATTCCAAACTGTAGTAAATACGTCGTGATCCGCCTTGCATTTCTGTTTTCGTTATATGATGTTGTGATCTTATCGAGAGTCTTTTTACTTATTCCTTTTACCTTTAAAAGCTTCTCTGGCGTCTTTTCCAATATTTCAATCGTATTCTTGCCAAACTTTTCGTAGATATCTAAAGCCTTCTTTTTTCCGATCCCTTTTATAACGCCGCTGCAAAGATAGCTGACAATAGCATCTCTTGTATCTTCCACATACTCTTCAAATCTTTCGACTTCGAACTGATATCCATACTTTTTCGTCAAAGAATATGAACCATGCAAGATATACTGCAAGTTTTTATTGCTTGGCAGATCTGTGCCGCGACAAATCACCTTTTCTCCTTTTTTTGTGACATATTGTTTTACAGTGTACCCCTCTGATCCTGTAAACCTATCCGAGACATATTTTACATATAGTTTCGTGGCATCCACATTTTGCGGTACACCTCCGGGAACAGAAAAAGCTGGCGACTTTCGAAGAAATTCAAAGGCTTCCTCCTTTGTTTTACAACTCTTATAAAGCGACTTTTTCCCGAGGACTATCTTCTTACACTCGTCCCAATCTTCTATGCACTTATTGACTTCCTGTCCATTTACGGATTTAATCGCATAAACCATTTCTTATTTTTATTGCTCCTTTCTTGTGTTATATTGCTTATATGTATATTATACAACTTGTTTACATTTAGGGCAACATATATCACTGAAAAAAAGGAGTTTTCTGCATCTCTTTTCCTAGCAATATCCAGGCACATCCGCTTTACATGCGTAATTTACAAACCTTTTCTTCTACCACGCTCCATTTTTCTCGTTCTTTTATGTAACAAAAAAAGCAGAGCCATCTTCCAATAAAAATGGAAGATGCTCTACCTCATTTGTTATTTTACTATTTTACAATATACTTGATACCGCTCTGCTCACAGAACAGTCTTAACATTGCAAACTGATCCTTTGGTACAGAAATAGTTACCCGATCAGATTCTGCCCGATCCATTGGCGATGCAGGAATAATTCTACGTGCAACCGGATTTACAGGTGCTGTAGACATTCTCTGTGTCTCAGCCTGCCGTTTCTGTGCCGCTGCCTTTTCTGCCAGTTCTTTTTCTTTTCTTTCGAGTTCTTTTTTCTTTTCTTCAAGTTCCCGATTTTTTTCTGCCTCTTTTTCTGCAGCAGCTCTTTTCATTTTCTCAATTTCCGCCTGTTTTTCTGCTTCTACCCTTGCACGCTCCTTTTCTCTGATGCGATCCGCTTCATCCTGCAAGCGTTTCATCTCAGCAGAAGCTTTTGCCAGATCTAATGTCTCCTTGAAGACTTTTTCTCCTTCAGGAACATAGTCTCCAGCTGTCATGCGGATCATTGTTAATCCGGTATTGAAGCTTTCCACAGCCGTTGTAATGGCATCTTTATATTTTTTTGCCGATGTTGACACATTCAGCCATGCCTTGTCGAAAATGAGTTCAAAAAACTGATCCCTGTACGCATCTGTGATTTCCTCATTATTCATCACAGTTTCATTAAAAAATGAACGGATCTGCTCTCTTTTTTCATTCCTCTGCGCAGCTTCAATTTCTTTTACTTTTGAGTCAATAAGCTGCTGCGGCTCCTGGATGATCTTTTTCAGATCATCTGATTTTTCCTTGTACTTTTCATACGGTTCCAGAATCATACTTCGAATCTCACTATCTTTTTCTTTTAACTGAGCAAGCGTCTTGTTCAGATCTACCCTGTCTGCTTTCAGTCCTTTTAAAACATCCGGGACTGACATACCATCCGTGTATTCGATCGCCTTGTATGTCTCCGCTTTTTCCCTCAATATTTTCTCCAATTCCTCATAGTTGAAGATGATTGCTCCTTCTGTTACATTCGTTTTTACTACTAATTCATTCATTTTTATTGCTCCTTTTCTTTTTTTATTTTTTCAACAAAAAAAGAGAAGCCATATAAACTTCTATTTGCAAGCATAACACTTACAATTTCCATTAATGGCTTCTCTAATTTCGTTTTATGATTTATTTTATTTTACCATTATATTTACATTCTGTAAATAGCCAATTTCAATATCGATAGTGTAAGTTTGTTGTAGGAATTAATAGAGCAGACTTGCCCCTTGAACCAGTCTGAATTAGTTGACTGATTTTAATATAGCTGTATTTATTATTTTCTACAACCCCCAAATGTGATTCTTTAGGGATGCAATTTTTTTGATTTGTGGGTATGGTATTGAATACACCGGAATATCTGCCAATTCTCCAAGCTCCCGTTTGTTCTTTCTTTCTGAACTCAATATATTTGCTGCAGACAATTCTAATGCTTCGGCACCTGCAGCCATTGGCAGCTGCATTTTCTGGTATCGCACCAGTTCCAGCATACTTCTTCCGTTGCGCTTATACACTCTTAACTGAGCCATTTTATCTGCGCCAATAACAGACCAGCCCAGCGGTCTGGAACTTAATCTGTCCGAAAAAATATGACTGATATGCCCTTCAGCACTGCAATGAATGTTGTCTTTCCTGTTTCTTACGCCAGTCATAATGGCAGACCAGTGCCCAAGTATATATTTCTTAGATGCCTCCACTGCCTTTTGCTTACTTTCAGCTTCCGTTAATTCAATTATCTCGTCAAATGTTTTTTCAGCCAGCTTCTTGTTTTTCTTGTTTATGGCATGCCAGATTTCACTTCTGGCATCAGATGCGGAGTCCATAAGGTGTGAAGTTGCCGCTACAATGTATTTATGCATATGATATTTATCCAGTACGAACTTTGCTTTGCTATGAACCTTTGCTCCATACTTAATCCAGTCTGCTCCATCCCCGTTTACATAAATGTGTTCGATAGAATCCTCATCATAAGCATTTGCAATGTAATCAAATACTTCCTTCCACAGACGGTCCGTTCCTTCTGGACCCTGATACCCACCACCGAAATATTTAGCATTAATTAATTCATGTCTATCATAGTCAGCATCAATTCCCTCATAAATATAAACTAATTTAGGCATAAAGGTGTTGCTATTAGAAATCTTTACATCACCCTTCTTCTCTAAATGCTGGAGAGATACATGGTCTTCATCAGCATCTATATATAAAGTTTTAACTGACTTCTTTTCATCTGGAGCCTCGAGTAGTGGAAAACATAATGGATGAAGTTTCTCCATAACGGTTTCCTTGCTTACTACAGCACCGGAAATGCATGCATTTGTCCCACCTTTGCGATAACTGCTATCTGCAGCCTCTTCAAAAATCCTCGCAACAGCATCCTCTGTTAAATATTCATTTTTTTCAAATCCAATAAGAGTGTCTAACAGATAGCAGCGTTCTCCTGTCTTCTTATTCCTGAAATATGTTCTGAAATAAGTGACTTCTCCAAGCGAAGTCAGCCTGGTAATCGGATCACGACGAATTATTTCCCAATCAGGACGAAGATTCCTGCGTTCACGTAAAACGGTATCATAAAATTCCCATTCTTCTGCAATCATGGAACATCCTAATTCCACTACACTTTTAGTTACTCCTTCTACCATTTCAGCAATTTTAGAAAGATTTGATGAATAGGAAACAAAAATATCTTCTAACTTTTTTACCCCTTCTGTCTGAAAATGTTGTATACTTTTAATCATGAAAGCACCCTCCTTTGGATTTTTGTTTTTCGTCAAACTCAATCCTAACATAAGGAACAGGTGCTTTCTTCTTTTTCTATTAAATTTCCCTACAAAAACTTTACCCTAGCTATTTTTATTGCTTATTTACAGTCAATATATCATTGAAATAATTAGACAAAGTAAACTGATTGTCTGAATCTACATAAATTCCATTATTTAGAAACTGTTCGTAATTAACACCCTTTACATCATACGATTCTTTAAATAATTGTATAATGTAAGCACGTTGATTTGGAGTAGCTAGTGCTAAATCCTGCTCAATCCGTTTTACATCATTAATATAAGGGCAACCTATACATCCAGAACGCCGTACATAGTGGTATAACATTGGCTCATCTATACTGTATACCTGATAAATTGCATCAACAGCAGCATCTGTGAAATCGTATATTGGTGAAAATTTTCCGCTTTTAGCAAGGCATGTTTGATAAGCTCCCTGCCTGTTAACGCTTTCAGCAGTTCTAACACCAATAATCGATTTTCTCCCAGTTTCTTTTTCATATTTGGCAAGAGTATTTTCCTTTGTCTGTATGCAACATTCGTTTGAAATTTTGTGCGCCGTACCAGACAAAGTAATTTCTCTTGCTTTTTTGTTCAAATTATGCTTAGAAGGCGTAGTTCCGAGGATGCGCGACATAGTATGTTCTGATTGATTTCCTCGTTGATACCTTTTTATGTATTCATCCTGCGTTTTTGTAAAACATGGAATTCCGTATTTTTCCTTAATATCCATAGGTTTGATATCTGGGATCAATACTTTGTCAGCATTACGATACATCCTTTGCATAATCTCCTTGTGCTCCAAGCGAGTATTCACTGATATTATCGGTATTTCATCTGCGTGCAGATAATTTTTGATAAACCAATATATCAAATGACTATCTTTACCTCCAGAGTAACTTAAATAATAATTGTCATATTCAAT
>ERZ780198.2450-NODE-2450-length-14193-cov-2.926227_pt1 | contig 14193 bp, 16 predicted proteins | sample MGYA00510979_ERZ780198 | MGnify/ENA primary metagenome ERZ780198 (study PRJEB29588, sample SAMEA2158039) | human gut metagenome | biome: human gut; feature: human-associated habitat; material: faeces | place: Denmark | collected 2008/2010 ...
AAAATAGAGCAACAAGGCGATGCAGAAGGGAGCACTGTAATTGGATATTCTAATACATATCACGATATTCTCAGTTTTATTGAGTATTGTGATCAGATAGAAAATACCGATGCAGGGATTACCATATTAAAAGAAAATAGCAAGATATTTATTCCAACTTCGTCAATTAAGCAAATAACCTTAACAACTGAAATGAGAAAATTGGAGAATCAACCTGTGTCCCAATTTGGGACACAGGAGAAAGGAGACATATAACATGCAAAACGAATATATAGAGTATGTATTGAAAAAAGGAAAGGTTGTGATTACTACAAGCTGCAATTATGAAACTGTTAAAAAATTACAATTTCTTCGAGGAGGAGAAATTACGAAAGTCAGGGTGGTGGACAAATGACCTATGGGACGCATATGCTCGGCGGTGCATTGGGTGGAATCATAATGCTTAATATGAGCAGTCCTGATCCGGATGCGGCCTTTGCGATCTTAGGCGGATCTGTCATCGGGGCATTACTTCCGGATCTTGACCATACACAGTCTAAGATTTCCCGCAGCAATGTTGGGACATCTATCATAGCTGAACTTGTCAGTTTACTGACCAAGCATCGCGGGATCCTTCACACGCCAATATTTTTGGCGGTACTGGCGATCCTCACCGTATCGATTTGCAGTGCAGCACCGGTACAATTCAGTGGTGAACTGAGGCGAATCATTGTCGGAATGATGATCGGATATTTATCACATTTGATCTTGGATACTTTGAATCCAGGCGGAATCATGTGGCTTTATCCACTCTCAAAGAAACACTATCACATTGCACAAATTAAGACCGGGAAACTCGGAGAAGTGCTGGTTGCGGGCGGTATGGCGCTGATACTTGCGCTTTTTTCTTTACGGTTTTTTGAATTGACAACATTGTACGATACGACTTTGAGGGAAATTCAGAAGCTTTTTATGAAAGGATAGGGGAAACGATATGGCAATCAGCATGGAGGCATATAAGAAAGTACTGCACAAACAAATACGAGATGGAACGCTGTCTGAGAAAACGGCGCGGAGTTATATTTCCTGCATGGAAAATCTTTGCGAGCAGCTCAAAGGGAAAGAGGTCTGTATAGACATCGCAGATGCAATTCACACGCTTTGCTCAGAAAATGAGCAGACGCCAAAATACATTGCAGCGGTCAAAAAGTACGAGCGCGATGTTCTGGATGCGCCGAAATCATTGCTTTACGGACAGCAGCTGCAGGAGCTTCGGCGTGAACGACAAAAGCCGATCGGCCGACCGCTTAGTCTTGAGGAAAAAACATACGTGCATAAAATCAATGCGCTGCGTAATCAAAAGCTGAAGCTGGCGCTGCGGATTCAAGTGACCAGTGGTTTGCGCATCTTTGAAGTTGCGAATCTGCTGCCGGCAGATTTTGAATTCCAAACAGCGGGTAAAATAACGATCACTGTCAGGGAAGGTAAAGGCGGCAAGATGCGAAAAGTAGATTGCGAGGATGCTTGGCTGTCCGAAAATCTCAAAAAGTATATAGCAGCATGGGACCCAGATGAAGCAGTTTTATTTTATAAAGAAAGCTATCTGAAGAAAAAAGCTGGTGAACTCGGACTCCTTACCCATGACCTGCGGCGATTGAATGCAAAACAGCGGTATAGGGAAAAGAAAGCGGAAGGTGAGTCTCACAGGGAGGCGCGCCGCGCTGTACAAAAGCAGCTGGGGCATGCACAAGCCAAGATTACCGATGCCTATATCGGTTCAGGATAGGGGGAAGAAGATGAAAAAAAATAAAGGTGATGAACAGATGGAGCAAGTTGGACTGCTGATCGTTTCATTTTTTAAAACATGCGCTGCAGGTGCCATGAAGATGATTCGAAGCGCACCGCTCTTAATTGTATTTCTGCTTATTACAACGCTAAGCGCGGTGATCTATATCAATCTAGATGCCGTACTTGTCACACTTGGATTGCAGGACGCATTCAGCATACCAAAGCTGATACTGAAATTGATATGGCTGTTTCCGCTTATAACACTGTATCTGTTTGGCAGTGTTTCCGGCGGGAAGAACATAAATTATCAAGAAGCATTTGAGAGCATTAAATTTTCAAACAAGGCAGGCCAGTATCCGGAGCTGATTGGAAGCAGAACTGATGGGAAGAAACAGATCCTCTCATTCAGCGGGAAGGGAATCTCGATCAGCGAGTGGAGAAATCGTTGGGCGGATTTGGAATCTGCATTAGATTGTAATATTCTCAGAATATCTATCGATCCGAAAACGAAAACTGTGGTGCATTTGGAAACAGTTCCATCTACTTATTCCATCGCAACGAATATTCCATGGGAATCAAAATACGTCAGTGAAAAGGAATTTGTCCTTGTCGCAGGGCAAGGACTTTTGGAGCCCATAGAATTAAATCTGGACAAATATCCACATGCGCTGGTTGGCGGCGCCACCGGATCCGGCAAGTCTGTCGTTCTCAGAGCGCTGCTTTGGCAGTGTATCCTTAAAGGCGCACAACCATATATGATTGACTTCAAAGGCGGTATTGAATTATCAGCCTTTGAGGAATTCGGGGAGATGGTATATGAGCGGCCGCAGGCTCTGGAACTTTTGAAGGAATTGACGAAAGAAATGACGCTGCGCCTGGCATTATTTCGTGATAAAGGTGTCAAAAATCTTACAGAATACAATCATAAATTTCCAAACGATCCGCTTGCACGAATTGTCCTGGCCTGTGACGAAGTATCGGAAATGTTGGATAAAACGGGGCTGTCCGGAGCGGACGCAAAGATTTTTAAAGAAATTGAAGCCGAAATGGCAAAGATTGCAAGGCTTGGTCGCGCACCGGGAATCAACATGCTGATGGGAACGCAGCGGCCGGATGCAAATGTAATCAGCGGGCAGATCAGAAACAACCTAACGATCAAAATCGCAGGACGTGTTACCGATGAGTATGCATCCAAAATGATTCTGGGAAATGCAAAGGCTGCAGCATTGGGCGATATTCTGGGGCGATTTCTCTATACTGTCGGTGCAGATACCTATGAATTTCAAGGATTCAATTTCCAAGATTCAGACATTATTCCGGGACATTATCAAAAGGGCAGTTTGCTGATAGATTCCATGGAAGAAGATCATAGAATAAGATATGAAAGCGCCGAGGAGGCAGAGACTGCCGCAGATGATGAATACGAAGATGCGGAGATACCTTGGGGGTTTGATGACATAGATTCGCTTTAAGGAGGTGATTACATGCGAAGAAAACAGAAAAAACCAGACAAAAATAAAGAGATCCTGACGCCGGAACACTTGAAAAGCAAAGCAGAAAAAGAGGAGAAACTAAGAAGCGCAGCGCCGAGTACGGTCTTGCGTTTTTTACTTTGGGGCATCTTACTTTTCCTTTTGGTTCGAGGAATCGTTTCTATTTTTACTGCAGACTCCATCGACAAACAGCGGGTAAAGGTTGAAAACTTTATCACCCAGACGGAACAGGAGGAAGCAAGTAAATCACGCGCCATGGCATTCGCGGAAGAATTCCTGCAGGAATACTTCACTTATGACGCGCAAAATGACGGAACTTACGAAAAAACCATGCAGGCATACCTCGCCAAAGGACTTACCTTGCATGTGCCGGGGAATACAAAACTCACCGCACTGCAGGTCAAGGCGATCCAGGCGACTTACGCGGCAGACGGCATCATCAATGTAGAAGCATCTGTAATGGTACAATACGAGAAAAAGACAAAAACTTTGATGATTCTGATGCCGGTGTATGTAGATGGACGCGGCTGCGCTGCGGCAGGGCTGCCGCAGCTGATCCCAAAGGATGAAACACCGGAGATCTATGCGTATACAGCTGAATTGGGCAGTTCAGTATCAGAATCCAAAAAAGAAGAGATAGAGGAAGTCGTAGATAGTTTCTTAAAGACCTATTGCAGCGGCAATGAGAATGAACTGCATTACTATGTGACCGATGATTTTCCGTACAGCAAAGGACTCAATGCCATTCTAGACTATGGTGGATTAGAAAAAATCCGTATCGGAGCATCAGAAGATTCCAGCCGATATTTCGTCCAAGCCGATGCTGTTTTACAGGATGAAGGCCTGCAGATCTCACAAACCTATTATATCAATATTGTACAGTCGGATAGACTGTACATCGAAGACATTTCAACAGTATTAAACTAGGAGGACAAAATGACAAAAGTATTTCAATCAGACAAAGCAATTAAAATCTTAACCTTATTATTCTTAGCAGTGCTGGTATTCAGCATTTTTATGATGTTTGCAAGTGATGCCTTCGCGGCGGGCGGTCCCGATGTAGGAAAGAATATTGGCACGTGGCTGAAAGAACAGGCGCTTTGGTTGGCGATTGGTGTTATTGCTGCTGTAGCGATTCCTTTATTAGTAAAACGTGCATGGGCGGCTCTTGTGGTATTCATCATAGTTTCGGCCATTGTTCTTGCGATTATTGCATCTCCGGATAAACTGCAAGCGCTTGGCGATGGATTCCTGGGACTGTTCGTGTAAGAGGTGAGCGGTAAGCTATGGACAAAAACGCTAGTGAATTCACAGTTTTAAGAACATATAAAAGTATTTGGAAATATGAACGCAAAATATATTCACTCGAAAATATTAAATTACTGGTTCCGGTTCGACCATCTGAAGTTCTTTTTTTCGGTGTTGGACTGCTGATTACATATTTCCTGTGCAAAATGGTGCCGTTTCTGCATTCGGTACCATTTATTTTTCGCTATGTTCTGATTCCATTCGGAATCATGAAATTTTTGACGAAAAAGCGGCTTGACGGAAAAATGCCGCATCGGTTTTTAATCGGGTATTTGTCATACCTTGCTATGCCGAAAGAAATCGCACGATTCCAGCCGGCAAAAAAGCCAAAGGCGATTGCTTTTACACCGGTGATATTCAGACAACAGACAATCGTAAACATTACAGAACAGGCATTGTCCGGAAAGGAAAATAGTCATGGCAAGAGAAAAAAACTTGTTCGAGTTTCCGGTTAAATACTTTGAAAATAATCTGCTGTTTTCAAAAAGCCGAAGAGCGTGTTGGGCAGGCTATCAGATCGAAGGGTTTTCTTATGATTACCTTTCGGCTGAGAAAAAAATCAATATGCTGAATGCGACAACACGATTTGTGGCGAATATCGGAACCGAAGCCAAAATACTCATTGTACCGACAGCCCAGGCTGTCGGCATGCACTATGATCGAATCATCCAGTCTTTGGATCGGCATGATGCACTATATGATATCGCACGCGAACATGCACAGGGAACTAAACTGTATTTGGAGGAGCAGGCCAGCGTGGACGGTGTGAGCAATGAATACCGGGTCTTTTTATTCACGCGCTTGCCGGAACAAAAGCGAAGCGGAACCTTGTTTCAAAAATTGATTCAATCGCCGGTAAGAACAATAGAAGAATTCATGGATGTGAACACTGCGGAGATCTATGAAAACGAGATTAGGAATTATCAAACACTCGCCGCGCAATACGAAAGGGAACAGTCAAACAGGCTGCGCATCAGACGATTGAGCGTTCTGGATCTGCAGTGGCTGTTCAAACGCATGGCAAGACGAGGACTATCCGGCGAGATCCTGCTTCACGAAGGAAAAGAAAACAAACCTTGGAATCCGGCATTCCGCACAGAACTAAAAAGTGGGGAACGCGCAATCAGACCATATGAGAGAGACATCTTGACTCTCGCGGAATCAACTATCTTTCCTGAAGAACGATGCTTACGGGTTTTAAATTCAGACGGTCGCACATCATATCAAACATTTCTGACCGTATCTGATATTCCAGATGGCATTGGGTTCCCCGGTGGCGAATGGCTGCTGATGCTTCAGGACTTCTCGGTGCCGACAGAGGTATGTGTTCATATCTCCAATATAGAATATCGTGAGTCAGAACGTAAGCTGGATAACAAAAAACGTGAAATTGATTCCCAGATTGAGCACGTAGCGCAAAATGACCGTGTTCCGGATGAACTTTGGGCGGCACAAGAGAACGTTGAAACATTAAAGCAGGAGCTGAAACCGGCGAATGATCCGCTGACCAAGGCGAGCATAACCATATGTACCGCAGCGGAAAGCAAAGAGGAAATGACTGCCAACGCAAATTTCATCAAGGATCGATATGAAGATGTGCATTTTGGAATCGAGCGGCCGATGAGCGACCAGTACAAACTTTTTATGGAGTTTATACCCGGTACAGGGCGTTATGTCACAGACTATATTCTGCCGCTTCCGCCAAAGACATTGGCAGGTTCGATGTTCCCGGCATCACGATTGCTCGGCGATAACGAGGGGCATTACATCGGCACAACAGGAATTCTGATGAAAAAAGTATTTCTGAATTTAGCGCAGGCTTGCCAGCGAAATCGCTCCGCGTCTGCAGCAGTCATCGGAACACTTGGAGGAGGAAAGTCATTCTTGTCAAATCTTCTTTTGGTGCTACACTGTCTGACAGGCGCGAAAGCCTTGATTATAGACCCCAAAGGTGAACGTACACTATGGCCGGAGACTTTACCGGGATTTGCAGATCAGATTACGGTAACAACGCTATCAGCGGGGAAAGAAGACCAAGGGAAGCTGGACCCGTTTTTCCTCTATCGCGACAATTTGGATGAGGCGTGTGATTTGGCAAAAGATATATTGTGCGAGCTATATGGGATGACAAATAAAGACGAGGAATACTTCGCCATGACGGAAGCACTCCAAGTGATAAAAACTGTCGATAAACCGTGTATGACCAAGCTCGTGGAAATCCTGAAGAACTTTGATGACGATGATACGGATATGAAAACAGCGGCAACAAGACTTGCACGCCGCATTGCAGCCACACGAAATATTGGTATGAGCCGCTTACTATTCGGTGAGGGCGATGAGGAAGGTTTGAACTTCGACGCGAAAATAAATATCGTACAAATTCAGAACTTGGAGCTGCCGGAGCCGGACACGCCAAGAGACGATTACAACGAGCGAGAGCAGATATCTACAGTGCTGATGCTTCCGATCGCGACGTTTGCCAAACGTTTTGCCCGCATAGATAAAAAGCATTTCAAGCTTGTCCTGTTTGACGAATCCTGGGCGCTCAATACGACGAAGGCAGGCACTGCCTTGTTTAACTTCCTAGCCCGCATGGGACGTTCTCTGAACGCAGGCGCAATTTTCATCGGGCACAGCGTGTCAGATCTGAAGGGCGACGGTATTAAAGCAGCTATTACTTATAAATTTTGCTTCAAGGCTAAAGTCAACGAAGAAGTGGATCGTGTGCTGGATTTTTTAGATTTGGAACAGACGCAGGAAAATATTGAATTGGTAAAAAACCTTGAAAACGGACACTGCCTGTTTCAGGACCTAGAAGGCCACGTCGGAGAGCTGGCGGTAGATCCTGTATGGGATGATTTTGTGACTGCGTTCAATACGACGCCGACGAGTGAGGAACATGAAAATGAAGAATAATCGAAGAAAACGTTTCGCCTTGATATCCGGTACGGTGATACTGATCGCACTTACGGCCGTCCTGTATGCTTATGCGGAAAGCGGCGGTGACGCGAATATGCAGTATCGTGGGAACTACTACATTGACTGTGCAAAGACCTCTTTCTTTAAGAATATTGGGCCAAGCTTTTTTTCGCTTCTGAATAACCTTGTTTTTTCAGCAATTAAGGGACTGGGAGAATGGAATGCAGCGATTATCAAATTTTCTTTGTCCGCAGATCTCTTTGAGATTGTTGACGATTTGATTTCTCCGTTGTTTGCCGCAATTCATAAGTACATTTTTAATGGTTTTTCGCTCACCCTGATTGTCCTAGCGGGTATGTATTTCATCGTTTTGCTCGCGAAACAGAACATGATGGGGATCATCAGCGGGATTGTTTCCTTGGTTGCGGTGATAGCATTAGCGGGTGCCTTCTTTCTATATCCGATGGATATTTTAACGACAGTCAACAATCTATCCGTAGAGTTGTCTGCATCTGTCTTAGACGCTCCCTATGAATCCAGCGGAGGTACGTTGGACACCGGAAACCTGAGCACTGCAGAAAAAGCAGAAAATATTGTGTGGAATACTTTGGTGCATAGACCTTGGCAGATCATAGAATTCGGCGATGTTGAAACCGCCGAGAGATACGAGCGCACGATCTTAGGTATGGCATGCGATACAAAGGAGCGGCAAGATTACGTTCAAAATATGTATGAGGAGAAGGGCTTATTCGCTCCAACTTCCTCCTATCAGTTGGAACGGCTTTCCATGGGGCTGTTGCTTCTGCTGTTTGATGCGCTTGTCTTTGCGGTCATGTCACTATTCTGCATACTCATCATAGGGTATCAGTTCTTTGCGATACTTTTGGCGCTGCTTGGTACGTTCATCTTTCTGATGGCGCTGCTGCCGCGTTATGGACTGAAGCTGGTGGGAAATTGGGCGGTAAAGATTTTATCCACGATGGCGATCCGTATTGTTCTGATCTTCTTTTTAACAATTATTTTCGTGATTATGGGCTATGTTTACGGTTTGACAGGAACTTACGGTGTGATTCCGGTACTATTTCTCATGGTATCTATCATTGCCATCATTGCGCTAAAACGAAAGGAACTATTAGGCTTGTTCAGCGGGTATGATCAGCCAACCGGATTTGTCAACAAAATGCTGAACGCTGATGGAAACATCATTCGGCATGGTGTGAATCAATACCAAGATCTCCGGATTGCGGGGCAGCGAAAAGAAATGCGAAATCGGGCCGAGCAACAAAGAGAGGTACGTGATGCCATCAATGCCGAGACGTTACAGAACCTCTCTATGCGCAATGAGATCCTTCGCAATAAGCTTGCAACACAAGAGAATCCTGCAGATCGGCAGCTCTCTGAGGCGCAGCTGAGAGAATATCACGAAAAGGCTGCAGCGAATATAGACGTACAGCACACGCGCGACATGCAAAGAGCGCAGCAGCAGGAAACACCGGGTCAACCGCAGACAGAAAATGCAGCACCCATACAAGTCCGCAGCAGCGCAAGAGCAGCTGGGACGGCTGCATCCACACCAGCTGCCGGCGCTTACACGCGCAAACAGCGGGCACAAGGCATTGAACTTTTGCGGCAATCCTATGAGCAATCGAAAACAGCATCAGAGGCAGAAGCACAGCGAAGTAATCAGCCTGTCCAATACACGCCATTTGTACAGCGGACGAATCATTTGCGGGCGATGAATCCGGATGCGGAGTTTGACTCCAGAGACGTGGAACGTGCTGCAAGAATTGTGCATGATACAGAAGCGCGAGGAGGCAGTGTGAGTGAATTGCGCACCAGGATGCAAACGAGTCAAACAGCGGGCAACACAGATGCAGCAGTCAAAAGGCGCCTTTCCGCAAATGAAGCGCAAAACCCGTCTACAGATCAGAAATCTCAAGCTGCTCCGGTCCGGACAACAAACGACAGCCATACAGAAAAACATGTACGGCAGGAAGAAAGTAATCTGAAGGGGCTTGCGTATTTTCAAGCTCATTACGGCGATGAAAAAGGGGAACGGTTTTACAACACCATGCGCGAGAAATATGGAAAGACTGCGACAGATTTTAGCGCAGAGAAAAAGCTTACACCGGCTCAAATACGGCGCAGGTTGGAAACAGAACGTGAAACAGAACGAGTAAGCAAAGTAAAGGGAAACGAACCACGACAGAGTGAGGAGAAAAAGAAAACATGAAGAAAGGCTTGATCGTTTTCGTCAGTGCTGCTGCAGCGGCATGGGTCGTGCTTGTCAGCAGTGTGGTACTTCTACTGGCAGGCGTGGCGTCTTCCGCGTCAGATGAATTTGTGATAGGCTATCAGCGGGCAGCGGATCTGATGAACGGTTCCTGGCAAGCCATCTTGGCCTTTGATACGGTTCGCTACGACAATGATCTTGACCTAGCAGACCCGAACCTGTCAGCATTGGAATTCTTCATTATCGACTACAAGGAATACGTCTGGGTTCCGCCTTCCGGCAAAGGCCAGAATCGAGTGCCGGGACACTGGCGACTGGTCAAAACCGGAACACTGGACACCTCAGCGAAAATCAGAAAATATTTCGGACTGAAGGATTCAGATGGTATTTATGAAACAATCGAAAAAATGAAAACATATCCGCAGCCCAGACCGTACGTATTTTCAACCAGAACAAAAGATATTGAAGATATCATGGATGAATTTGGGTTTGATGAAGCGCAGCGCGAATGGATGGGATTACTGATCACAGACGGCATACTGAATGAACAATTCGGTATCGAGATCCCGGACTTTATCGAAGCAGCGGGGAACGGATATTTACCTTGGCCGCTTCCTGGCGTACCGGAGAGCAACATGACATCCAGCTATGGTATGCGTAAGCATCCCGTCACCGGCGTGCAGACGTTCCATTATGGAACAGATATTGGCTGTGCAGACGGAAGTCCTTGCATTGCCATTGGAGAGGGAACAGTCACGGCAACAGGAACCGGCGCTTTTTCCGGAAATTATGTGCAGATCCGCTTTGACTATGATGGGTACACTTGGACGGTCACCTATATGCACCTCAGTCAAATTAACTGCAGCAGCGGGGATCATGTGAACGTCGGCGATGTGATCGGGCTTTCCGGACATACGGGGCGTGTAACCGGACCGCATCTGCATATTGAAATCTTATGCAACGGTGCGTACAAGAACCCTGCAGGATTGATTTCAGGGCATGGAAAGAAAAAGTAGGAGGTGAAAATGGAAGAATTAAGAACACTTTTAGTTGCCGGACATCCGGAACTGTCTGAGCGAATACACCGACTCAAGGGAATCGAAATTATCGATGAAGACGATGATCCGGATGTGGTCATCGACGCCCTCAACTATGAGGAGGCAGATTTAATCATATTGAACACTTTGTTATCGCAGGAAAAGAGCGTCAAATTGGCGCTCAAAGCGAGGGAAAAGGGCATGAGGGTAATTGCCTTGACCGATGATAAAAAATCGCGCAGAGACGAAATCGCGGCGCTGGTTGGTGCGGGTGTTACAGCCGTGGCATCGATTCATGACCTGAATGACGTGCAGGATTATATCTTCGACTATCCAAAAGACTTTGACTTTGCGCAGCTTGCTGATTTGAAGTCAAAGGAGCGCAGCAGCGAACCTATTCGGAAAAAAACAACCATAGCCCTGATGGGCATCATGCACCGCATCGGAACCACCAGCCAGGCCATCATGCTTACCAAATATCTTACAGATGCGGGATATCGAGCAGCCTACATAGAAATGAATCAGAATGGGTTTGTCCGGGCCTTGGCCGATTCCTATGCAGGCGTGATGGAGGATGCAAACAGCGGGAAAATACAATATCAGGGGATCGATATGTTCAGCAGACCGGAGAATATTCGCGATATTCTGGATATGCCATATACCTTTTACATCTACGATTATGGTTCGCTGTCAGATGAGCTGCCGATGGCATGGTTGGAGAAGGATATCAAAATTGTTGTGAGCGGCAGCAAGCCGCAGGAACTTGAAGCATTCAGACATGTCATCAAAAAAGTTTATCGGCAGAATCCATTTTACATTTTTTCGTTCTCTGCAGATGACGAAAGAAAAACGATCCTGCAGCAGATGGGCGAATCAGCGGGGAAAACTTATTTTTCGGACTATGCGCCGGATCCGTTTGCATCAGACACCAATTCCTTTTATCATGAGATATTGAATTTGAATCTGCAGGTCAAACATCCCGCGCTGTTAAAACCAAAATCGAATGAGAAGAAAGGGTTTTTTCGGAGGAAAAACAAAAAGCTATGAAAACAACGACATTAAATAGCCTTGCGCAATATCTCAAGCAGCAAGATCGTATCTACGAAAGGGGAAACCTGCGATTTGAGGGAAAAGAAATGATCTGTGAAGTTTTAGCAATGCTCAAGGAGATGCCGGATGCCGATATCGTATTACACGGCAGCTTTTTTTTAAGCAACTACCAGGCAAACGAGTCGGAAATATTCTACCTGCCGGATATGCTGCAGATGCTGGAGCTTCTCACACAGGGATATTATGTTGATTTCATCCATGAATTAAGCGACTTTATCTACTATAAGATTTTACGCAGCGACAAAGAACAGCATATTCGCTACTTGCCAACAGACATTAAAAATGCTTTAATATTTACCATCGAAAAAGGATTAAAGCAGGAGGTATGATATGTACAAGAGGTTGGTGGAGGGGATCCGGAAGCTGAGGGGAAGACAAAACATTGACGAAGCGGAACTGAAAAAAGAAAGAAGGTATGTATACGAAAAAGATGCGTATGCAGCCTTTTTGCATAGTGTAGGCGGTATCGGGGTGGAGGATGCCTATTATCTTGACTTCATGATTGACTTGTTAAGAAAAGAGATTAAATACAGCAGTTTACTGGAAATCAATCGAGGCGGGCATATGTTTCGCTACCTCTATCCTTTCCAAAGGATGGATCCTGTGCTAATCGGATACAAGAGCAGCGAAACCTGCCAAATTGATTTGGAAAAAAACAATCTAATCAGTTCCCCATGGAATCATGGAAGGTATAAAAGCATATTAAAGCGGCTCTCTACACACGCATTTCAATATGACAAACAAAACCATAGAGCAGATTATTATGACTACATCAACGTTACTTGCGCTTATAATGGCTTACATAGCTTGGGCGTAGGAAGCTACTTGGGAAAGGGAACTATAGAGGCACGATACTTCGATACAACTAGGATATTTCCCTATGTCGAGACCAACAGCGATCTTTCCTTTACCTACAATAAGGCACGTATACTGCAGCGCATGGAAAAGGAAAATATCTCTTTGGATTATTCGTTAGAACGTGAACTGCAGCGGAGATTTTACGGCACAGACTATAGACTGCTGTTATTATACAAGCTATGCCAACAGAAATATTTTATGGATACAGGGGAAGGAGGAGGTCGTGAATGGAAATAAAAAAGGGACTAATACAAGAATATGAAGAACAGCTGCAGGAAGAAGCAAACCAGGAGAAACTAAGAGAAAAATATGATGTGCCGGATGAAAACGTCAAAATCGTAGAGAAAAAAACGACGCTGCAGTTTCTTGTCAGAACAGCGGGTGTTATCATCCGGACAATCTTCGGTGCAGCGCTGATCGCGTTGGCAGCTGCAGGGCTGATCGCAATGATCTATCCGGCGCCGCGAGCGGAACTGCTCAAAGTGCTGCTCGATGCCTGGAATCAGATTTTGGCATATCTTTAGAATTTGCTGCAAACAAGAAAGGACGAACAAAATCGGCATAACAGGAATTTACTGATATTCAAGCAGAAGAATAAAATTTATCAAGTATATAAAGAACGAATATTGACAATTCTTATAGAATGTATTACGATGTAATACAAAAGGAGGTGTTAAAAATGTCGGTATCTGTACGATTAAGCGAAGAAGAGACAGCACTGTTTAAGGATTATGCAGCTATCAAAGGGGTGTCTGTCTCTGAAATGATCCGAAGATCCGTGTTAGAGCGAATCGAAGATGAATTTGATATTGCTATTGCGGAAGAAGCATACAGCAATTACCGGAAGAATCCGAAGACCTATTCCCATGATGAGGCTTGGAAGGAGATTTTAGGTTGAAATATCAAGTTGAATATACGGAGCAGGCTATAAAAGAGCTGAAAAAGCTCGATGGATTCACAAAACGAATGATAAAAGCATGGATTGATAAAAACCTTGTTAATTGTGAAAATCCAAGACTACATGGCAAAGCGTTGTCTGCTAATAGAGTCGGCCAATGGCGCTATCGCATTGGTGACTACCGAATACTTGCGGATATACAGGATGAAAAAATTGTTATTTTAGTTTTCGCTGTAGGGCATCGGAGCAAGATTTACGAAAAGAACTAGCAAAACGAGCGGCATTTACATGTCGCTTCTTTTGTAGGAAAAACGTTAAAAAAGCGCAGCTCAAAACCGATTGCGTCACTAATCGCTTCAATTAAACGCAAATAGTTTAGAAAACAGGATATCAGGAACCCATATGCAATAACCTTAAAACATCAGACCAACATCAATACTTAAGGTGAGGTACAGACTCGTTTTAGAAAGATTGATTGCATACGATGTAATGATATTGTATTGATATTAAACGAACATTCTGTTATACTGTACTTGAATGGAGGTGTTCTGTATGGCAACAACTAACTTA
>ERZ780198.2458-NODE-2458-length-14161-cov-5.677938_pt1 | contig 14161 bp, 11 predicted proteins | sample MGYA00510979_ERZ780198 | MGnify/ENA primary metagenome ERZ780198 (study PRJEB29588, sample SAMEA2158039) | human gut metagenome | biome: human gut; feature: human-associated habitat; material: faeces | place: Denmark | collected 2008/2010 ...
AAGGCACCGCAAGTCAATCAAATTAGGTTAGCAACGCTTATCACCTAAATTACTTAAACACATATGACAGTGGAGGTAACAACATGAAACTCACAAAGGCAATGGCAGGTATCATTGCAGCAAGCACTATTCTCAGCCTGGCCGCTTGCTCCAGCAACAATTCCAGCACCGCTGACAATTCCAGTGCAGGAACTTCCGGTGCAGCAGACAGCTCCTCTGCAGCAGACAGCTCTTCCGCAGCAGACAGCAGCACAACAACTACTGACGGTCTGACTCTGAAGGTGCTCACACACCGTACCGACCGTATCGAGGACGGCTCCCTCGCAGAGATGACAAAGGCTTTCGAGGAAGCTAACAACTGCAAGGTTGAGTATCAGGGCTTTACTGATTATGCTTCCGATGTTTCCACAATGATGAACACCACTGATTACGGCGATGTTCTCATGATCCCGGATACAGTTAAGGTTATGGACCTCGGCAACTTCTTCGAACCGCTCGGAACCCTCGAGGAACTCGATCAGAAGTACTACTGGGCTGACAAGAAGGCTTATGACGGCAATGTTTACGGTATCGCTCACCTGGGTACTGTTGCAGGCGGTATCTGCTACAACAAGAAGGTTTGGGCAGATGCTGGCGTTACCAAGCTCCCCACCACTCCCGAGGAGTTCATTGAGGATCTGAAGCTCATTCGCGACAATACCGACGCTATCCCCTACTACACCAACTACGCTGACGCAAGCTGGACTCTCGTACAGTGGGCTTCCCTTGTAAACTCCGCTTCCGGCAGCAGCACATATGAGAACGACATTCTCACCTCCAAGCGCGACCTGTTTGTCGAGGGCGACGCTTACTACGAGGTTTACAAGATGATGTTCGACATCTTCTCTGATCCTACCCTCCACGAGGAAGATCCGATGACCACCGACTGGGAAGGCTGCAAGCCCGCCATCAACAACGGCAAGATCGCTACAATGGTAATGGGAAGCTGGGCAGTATCTCAGTTCCAGGAAGCTGGCGACAATGCTGATGATATCGGCTATATGCCCGCTCCGTTCAGCACCAACGGCAAGCAGTACGCCATCCGCAGCGTCACCGTCAGCGGTCTGGAGACCGATGCCGCCAAGGTGAGCGCTGTGTTCTACGATACCAGTGTGTACCGGGGACGCTACGTCACCCAGTGCAACCAGGTGATCCCCGATACGTTCCTGCGGTTGACCACCGGCTTCGATGACGTGACCATCACCGTCACCTGGGCGCCGGTGAACGCCGACAGCAGCGAGGCTATCGCCGCCGCTAAGACTGCCGCCAAGGCCGATCTGGCCGCCGAGCTGGCGAAGTACAAGCCCAGCGACGCGAATTACAACAACATCAAGGACGCCCATGACGACGGCGTGAAGGCCATCAACGCCGCCGAGACCCTGGAGGCCATCAACAACGCCCGGGCCAAGGCGCTGAGCAACATGAAGATGGCTGCCGGCGGCGGCTACTACGGCGCGGCTATCCCCAACTGGGGCGCAGGCGATGGCTTCGATGCCGGTCAGCAGGTGGGTACCGTCACCGTCAGCGTGGCGAACTTCACCTATGATGACGGGTACTACTACCGCAAGGCCGGTGAGACGCCCTTCCTGTATCTGGAGAACTATCCCCTGGGCGAGAAGGACAGCGTCATGACCGTTATCCTCCGTGCCCTGAAGGACAATGGCTATTCCTGGAACGGCAGCAAGGGCAGCGATAAGAACCAGGGCGAGGACTACGGCATCACGTATCTGTCCAGCGTCTCCAAGACGGAGAACGGCAAGACCTATAAGCTGGGTGAGTTCGACGGCGGCCAGCAGTCCGGCTGGATGGGCACGCTGAACGATTGGTTCACCAACCTGAGCTTCGCCGAGTTCAAGGTTGCCAACGGTAAGCTGGGTGACGGCGATGTCATCAGTGTCCAGTACACCCGCGAGGGTCTTGGCGAGGATCTGAGCGGCACCTTCGGCAACTCTGATACCACGCTGAAGGCGCTGGACATCGAGGGCGGCAAGCTGCTGACCGAGTTCGCCTCCGGCGAGGCGGGCGGTACGTATGAGTACACCCTGGCCATCGACAGCGCTTCCGCCGTGGTGAAGCTGACCCCCACCGCCAGCAACAAGAACTATCTGACGAAGATCTTCCTGAATGACAAGGTCACCGACAATACCGAGGGCGCCAGCTTCTATAAGCGGACGCAGTACATCCCCGTCACCAGCGGCGACGTGATCTATGTGGGCTGCGGCGAACGTGCCTGGCCCAGCATGAACAATCAGGAGGGCAATACGCAGTCCAACGACGGCACCTGGTACGCGCTGCGCGTGGTGAACGTCAAGGGCGACGCCGGTGCGGTGAACGATATGATCGACGCGCTGCCCAGCGCCTCCGCGGTGAAGTACAGCAGCTATCAGCAGTTCGTGGATGCCGTGGCCGCGGCCCGCACGGTCTATAATACGTTGGACAACGCGGCGAAGAAGGCTGTCGATCCCGCCAAGCTGGCGAAGCTGGAAGAGCTGGAGAAGACCATCGAGGGCTTCCAGGCCATCGACGACGTGAAGGATCAGATCGACGCGCTGCCCAGCGAGGGCAAGCTGACCATCGCCGACCGCGATGCCGTCAAGGCCGCGCAGGCAGCCTACGGCGCACTGTCCGCCGAGCAGAAGGAGTATCTGACCTTCGCCCAGATCGCCAAGATCGAGGCGCTGTCCAAGCGCATGGCGGAGATCGAGAAGGAAGCCGTCAAGGCGGTGGAGGATCTGATCGACGATATCGGCACCGTCACCAAGGACAGCAAGGACAAGATCGACGCCGCACGGCGGGCCTATGACGGTCTGACCAAGGAGCAGCAGGATCAGGTCGGCAACTATCAGACGTTGGTTGATGCCGAAAAGGCATATGCCAAGCTGACAGGTGGTACCACGCCCGGCAATCCTGACAAGAAGCCCGGAGGCTCCACCACGCCGGATAAGAAGCCCGTCAAGTCCGGCAACACCGGCGACGCGGGCATCACCCTGTATCTGGGTATGGCTCTGGTGGCCGTCCTGGCTGGCGCGGTGATCGTTACCCGCAAGCGCAAGGAGAACTGACAACCAGCCTTTCTTTGATTTTTCTCTATATGACAGCAGCGGAGGCGCATCGCGCCTCCGCTACTGTCGTTTGATGTAATCGACGAACATATGCTTTATAGGAGGGATAGCGGCGATATCAAAAGACGCAAATAAAATGTATTTGTTGTGCAATTCAGGGCAACAATTATTATCAAACTACATATACTACAAAGGGTAATATATAGGGTATATGATTGAAGCCAGGTTTCTACGGCTTTGCGACGTTATTTCGTGGCGAAAGAGCACGCATAATGGCGCATGAAAATGCGTAGAAATACGCAGAAATGCGTAAAAAAACTTGACAATCAACGTGGGCTTTGGTATATTACTCATAGTGATTGTGCTACACATGCTTGCGGGGCGTGTAGCCGAGAAAGGGAACTTTCGTGAGGAAGTTCCCTTTTTCATTAGAAGGGAGTCGACAGAGAGATGAGTGACAAGCCTTTTAGAACATATGAAGAATTGATTGTCAAGCTGAGAGACGAAAAGAAATTGGTTATCGATAAGGAAGATGAAGAGAAAGTAATTGGCCTCTTAAAGAAATATAGCTACTTTTCGATGATTTCGGGCTACAAGGCTTTGTTTAAGCAAGAAGACGGGACATATATGCCAGACACGCATATTGATGATATTCTGGCGCTCTACAAGTTTGATGATACACTACGCGATGAATTTTTCCATGCAATTCAGATCGTTGAAAAGAATATAAAGTCACTTCTGTCGTATGCTTTTGTAGCCTTGTACGGCGATGATCAAGCCGCATATCTCTCACCGGCAAGCTACGATGAGAAGCCGGGAACAAAGAATACAATAAAGCGGAAAACTGAAATTAGAAAACTGGTTTCCACATTATTTTCCATTGTGATTCCTCCGTCAGATCACAGATATATTCAACATCAATGGGACAAGCATGGGAATGTCCCGTTGTGGGTAGCTGTAAAAGCACTTACGCTGGGCAATGTTTCAAAAATGTATAGTCTGTGCAAGGCGTCCGTGCAAAGTGATGTGGCAAAAGAATTTCCTGGAGTAAGCTCGGAAGATTTGGTTGGTATGCTGGATATGCTGACCCGTGTACGCAATGTCTGCGCACATAACGAACGGCTTTACGATTTTTCTGTCATAGACAAACGTGCGATTCCCAATTTTCCTGTTCACGCTGCTCTTGGCATATCAAAGAGCAAGGCGGGGTTGTATAAGCAGGGAAAGACTGATCTTTTTGCGGCATTGATTTGTCTCAAATATTTGCTTGATGCCGAAGATTTTGTACATATGTGTTCAAATATAGCTTCGGCAATATCGAAGCTGTGCAGCGAGACAAAGAAAATTCCTCCCAACAAGATTTTGTCATGTATGGGCTTCCCTACAAACTGGATGGACATATCTCTGGGAAACTAACGCAAAAAACAAGAATAATTCTGGGACTGAAAGCGCAGGCAAATGCCTGCGCTTTTTTCATGTCCGGAAGATCGGCATAGTGAAAAGAGTATCAGAAAAAACTGAGTTGTCCCGATCAGATCCAATCAGCCGCACACGGAATACCACAAAAGGACGCCTGGGGGCGTCCTTTTCCATAAAAAATTTCGCAAAGTATCGTACTTTGCGAAAACACTCAAAATTTGGCTTGAATACAGTATATAGCAGGTCGTTCAAAATGTCAATAAGCATTTCCAGAACCTGCTATTTCACAAAAAATCGCCCGCAAACCCGCATGAATACTGGCTTTTTTGATTTCACATTTTTCGCGTAATCCCGTTTTTCCCTCCTTTTTTCTCCCCTACTTCCTGAAAACTTCTGGAATGCCAAGGAAAGTTGCGGTTGAAAATGAGAGAAAAAGTTGTAAAATAAAGTTGGGATATGGAGAGTTGTCCGAGTGGTCGAAGGTGCAGCACTCGAAATGCTGTGTGCCGCAAGGCACCTAGGGTTCGAATCCCTAACTCTCCGCCAGACAGAGGTAAGCGATTGCTTGCCTCTGTTTTTCTTTATCCGGTTTCCTCCAGATCGTCGTCGCCCGTCGGCAACTCGGACAAATCAGCAGCATTATGGAACAGTCCACTGTTCAGTCGGCTGGCTGACCGCTGCACAGACTCCGACACCTCAAGATGCGCGTAAAGATTCGCTGTCGTACTGTAATCGCTGTGGCCCAGCCATGCCTGAATATCCTTCATGGCTACGCCATTGCGAAGCAATAAGCTTGCGCAGCTGTGCCGCGTATCGTGAAAGCGGATATGCCGCAAGCTATTCTTCTTCAACAGATTTGAAAACGCTTCTGTAATGTAGTCTGGTTTGATCAGCTCACCGATTTCATTGACATATACATATCCGAGGTATTTCCGATTGTAGCAGTTTCCGAACAGGCGCTGATCTTCCTTTTGCTGCTTGCGAAGCTCCCGCAGTTTCTTCCGAAAAAGCGGAATCAGCGGCAGGGTACGAATGCTGGACGCATTTTTCGCCTTGTCTTTGGCGTAAATAACAGTATGTTCTCCTTTTCGTGAATACGTTGTTACCGTGTGCGCGATGGTAAACAGGTTGTTCTCGAAATCAAAATTCTGCCATTTCAAGCCAACGATTTCACTTCGCCGCAGACCATAAAAGAATCCAAACAGGACAGCCAGCTCCAAACGAGTTCCTTCGGCTGCATGGATACACTCCAGTGCCTCGTCCGGCATATAGAAGCTGCCAATGAAACGCTCGGTTTTTGGACGCTGCTTATGTGCTGCGTTACTTAAAATCACTTTGTCTTCAAGTGCCAGCTCCAATGCTGCGTGGATGGCAGCGTGATAGTGTGCAACCGTTGTTCCCTTTTTCTGCTTTCGCCCGTGTTCTGGATCGCCCTTTCGTTCGTAGCGGTAAAACTCACGCAGATGCGCCGGTTCCAACTCAGATAATTTAATGCCTGTATCTTTGAAATAGGGGTAAACATTGTTCTCAACACAGTTGCAATATCCGCTGTATGTGACTGGATCGACCTCGGTTTCTACATAGGACAGCCATGTGAGCATATAATCGCAGAAGAGAATGTCCGAAGAAATTGCACCAACTTTTGTAAGGCTGGTGTTTTGTTGTACCTCCGGGACTTCTCCCGGAAGTCTCCCATACTCATCGTAGGTTGAGCAAAATTCCTCCAGCTTTTTCTCCGCTGCGCGTTTGTTGCCTTTCTTTACAGCAATTCCTGTGGAAACCCATTTTGAATAGCGTTTGCCGTCGCTGTGCTTGCAGTTCAAGACGGCGTAATAAGTGTTGTTTTTTTCTCGCAGATGACCCGATAACAAATTTCATTGCTCCTTTCACGAGCCGCAAACTCACCTGCCATTGCCTATATAAAACTTATACGGCAGATGTCCACGAATTTCAACGACATTCCATCAAATTCTGCATGAATTCTTATTTTGTTTCATGAATTCCCAGATAGCGTAAAATTTCACGCTTGGGGATGCGGAACAGCCGACCAACATTGAGCTTCTTCAAATCACCCTTTTTAATCAGACTGTACACAGTTTTCGTGCAAACGCCCAGCAATTCACTGGCTTCCTCTACGGTCAAAACATCCGGGTAGTCCGCGAGACGCTTCAGCGAGCGCTTGCTGTATGGCGATGTATTTTTCATTTTTGATCCTCCTGTTAGTTGGGTTAGCCATCCGGCAGTCCGTTCCTGCGCTCCGGTCAAGAGCACGTATTGCAGTCGCTGCTGTGCAGCGTTAGGCCGTGGGTACGCTCATGTCGTCGCATACTGTCCGCGGCTGCTGTATCTCCCTGCCAGATGGGTGTTCGGTTGTCAAGGTGCATTGCTTGAAGGTTCTTACACTAAGAAAATAGGGAGCACTTCGACTTTTTCTGCACAATGATCAAAAATATTTCGAATAAAAGTATCCGGCCAGAACGTTTGCATTGTGCCACTGCATCATAATTCACTTGCTATTCCCTGCATTTTCTTCTATAATGAAAACAATATTTCATCTTAGTTCGGAGGGGTCATATGCCATTGCAGAAAGAGCAGCTGAGTCGCATGACAATCCATGGCTTCAAATCAATTAAAAGCTGTGATATTTCTTTCGGGAAAATCAATGTGCTTATCGGCTCCAACGGTGCAGGAAAAAGCAACTTTATTTCTTCTTTTTCTTTCCTTCAAAACATTCTATCCAAGAATCTCCAGGTATCTGTTGGTCAAAGCGGTTTAAGTTCTCTCTTGTACAAAGGGCGAAAAGAAACGGAGGAAATTGACTTTGAAGTATTCTTTGGGCAGAATTCTTATGGTTTTGTTCTGGTGCCTACCGATGATAACCGGTTGATCTTCCAAAAGGAATACTTCGGCTATCATGGCGGTTGGGACAATGAAACCAATATTGGGCGCGGTCATAGTGAATCGAATTGGGAAACCGGTGCGCATAATCAAATTGACGGCTATGTGATTCCTATTCTTCGCAAGCAGAATTGGCGCGTATATCACTTTCATGACACAGGAAAAGGCGCTAGAGTCAAGCAAGAACACAATATCTCAAACAACAGAGTGCTTATGTACGATGCTGCAAATCTGGCAGCATTCCTATATCGGCTAAAAAATCACTTCAAACAGAATTACGAGGAGATTGTGGATACGATCCGCTTGGTCGCCCCGTATTTTTCGGATTTTGTTTTGGATCCGCAGGAGGGCAATGAAGAGCAAATTGTCCTGCGGTGGCGACAGACCGGCTGTGAGGATATCTTTAATGCCTCTCAGCTTTCAGATGGAACGCTGCGTTTTATTTGCTTGACTACACTTTTACTGCAGCCGCATGAATTGCAGCCGGCCACTATCATTGTCGATGAGCCGGAACTCGGCTTACACCCCTATGCGATCACGATCTTCGCTGAAATGGTGCGTCAGCTTTCCAACGAAAAGCAAATTATTATTTCAACGCAGTCCGTGGAATTGTTAAATGAATTTGATGTAGAAGATGTAATTGTAGTCGATAGAAGCGACAACGGTTCTGAGTTCAGACGCTTAGACTCGGAACAGCTCAAGCTGTGGTTGGATGGAGACTACACATTGGGTGATCTTTGGAAGAAGAACATTTTGGGAGGCAGACTCTCGAAATGAAAACGATTTATATTTATTGCGAAGGTCCCACAGAAGAATCCTTTATTAACACTGTACTGTATCCTTACTTTTTCGCTCTGGGCATTTATGTACGCCCTATTGTCTGTGAAACAAGGCGAGATGCCAACAGGAAATATCGCGGCGGGGTGAGCCGCTATGCAAAGATCAAAAGCGAACTAATGATTCTTTGCAAAAGCCATCCCCATGAGTATGTAACGACCATGTTTGACTACTATGCGATGCCCAGCGACACCCCAGGTATTGCCGATGCAACCACAGATATTTTTGAACGGATCAACAAAATCGAATCCATTATCAACGAGGACATTGGAGAGCGTAACTGCAAATTCCATTTCATGCTCCATGAGTTTGAAGGGATTTTATTTTCCAAACCAGAAACATTTTCTTTGATTGCCGGAGACGAAGTAGTTACTGCTGTTCAAAGAATTCGCGAAGAATTTGAAACGCCTGAACATATCAACAATTCTCCAGAAACCGCGCCGTCAAAAAGACTGGAGGCGCTGATCCCCGGATATGCAAAAATCAAAAATGGAACACAGCTTTCAGATGCTATGGGGATCTATACAATCATGAAACAATGCCCACACTTCAAAAGATGGATTCAAGACATGGCAGCATGGTAAATTATCAAAATGACTACGACACCAAAGGTAACGCCACGGTCTAAAACGAGATAATCCAAGCGACAGTGCATTCTCTGTGCTATCCGAATCAGCCAAATTTTACGATCTCATTCAGTCGGATTCTTAAAGCTGACTCAGTCAATTTGCGCCATTTAGAAATCCCATCATTGACAAAATGCCATAATTCGTGATAGGAAATGATGCAGCTAAAACATAACGCGATTATGGAGGGATAATCATGATTTACACAAAACAGGAAAAACAGAAGCTGGATCGGGTGATCTCGGTGTTTGCGGAGCGGCTGAAGGAAAGCGACGCCTTTGACCTTGTCTGGTCGGACAAGGTGGGATATGTCCTGCTGGACATTTCAACGAATTATGACTATGTAGATAGTGCGCGGCGCATTGAAACGGCAGAAGGACTGTGCGAACTCATGCTGGAGGACATTGCGCTGGATGTGCTTCTGCTGACAGAGAATGAACATTCTATGGAAACGGCAGACCCGTTGGAGCGCGCCGAGATCGTACGCCGTTGGCAGCCGTATTTTGAGCAGCTTCCGGAGTATGAATATCTCCGGGAAGAACTGACATCCGAGTGGCCGTAAGCCGCTGCTTCCTTGACAACCACAATATCTTGTGGTAAAGTTGGCTTGTAATTGAGATTTGTGCATACTGCTTGCGGTGCGTTTGCCGCAACGTTCGGAGTATTCCGGCTTGCACACGCATTGTCAGGTTTTTACGATTTCCGGTAGAATTGCCATGTCCGCAGGACAGGTTTCTGCCGGATTTCTTTTTGGGGCGCAACGCCCACAGATTACGGGAATGACCGCGACGCAGAAGAAGCTGCGCCGCAGGGTATTCCCGCTTTTTTTGCCCAAATGCCGAAAGGCTTTGAGGATATATTCGGAAACTCCGAATCAATCGGCAAGAGCGTTCGGCGAGAGATTTTGGCACAAGACAAGGCTTGAGAAGCGCAGGAATACTTTGTGTATTTCAAGCTTTTCAAGCCGCAGGATTGGGGCAAAAGATCCGGCGAAAGCCGCAGACGATTGGTTTGGTGTTTCCGCAAAAAATGAAAGGCGGTAACCAAATGAAAACAAGAAAGAAATGGCGTCCCGGAGGACGGCAGCGGCAGTCTGCGGCGTATCATCGCAGAGCGGTTCACGAGCGGAAGCGTGTGGTACGGCTGCGGGTGTGGAAGAAGGGAGAAAAGAATGGTGTTGTGGCTGAAGTATGAGCCGCAGGAGTTGGTAGACACGAGCAATCTGAGCAACGAAGAATGGCTGTCCTACCGACGGCGGGGCATCGGCGGCAGCGACGCTGCGGCGATCCTCGGCATTTCGCCCTGGCGGACAGCACGGGATCTGTACTATGACAAGCTGAATGTTGTAAAGGCGGACATGGATGAAAACTGGGTCGCGCTGGAGATGGGACATCTGCTAGAGGATCTGGTTGCGCGGATTTTTGCGAAGAAAACCGGGCTGCATATCTTTCAGCGGAAGGTCATGTTCCAGCACCCGCTGTATCCGTGGATGCTGGCGGATCTGGACTACCTTGTGGAGCTTCCGGACGGCAGCAATGCCATTTTGGAGATCAAGACGACAAATTATAACGCCCGAGAAAACTGGTGGTACAACGGCGAGGAGATCGTTCCGGTGTACTACGAATCTCAGGGTCGGCATTATATGTCAGTCATGAATCTGGACAGGGTCTACTTCTGCTGCCTGTATGGAAACAATGAGGATGAGGTCATCATCCGGCATCTGGACCGGGACTATGCCTATGAGTCGGAGCTGATCGCGCTGGAGGATACGTTCTGGAATAACAATGTCCAGAAGCAATGCCCGCCGGACTATACGGAAAGCGGCGACCTTATCTTGCAGAGTTTGCAGAGATGGAAAGGCATTGACCGAAGAGATTTGCCGCCGGCAGCGTTCGGCGCGCTGCAGCTACCGCAGATCCACCAGTATTTGCAGCTTCAGGAGGAGAAAAACGCGCTTGCAAAACAGGTCACACAGCTGGATACGCAGATGCAGCAGCTCAAAGGCTTGCTTGTCAGCGAACTGGATGGTAAAGACTGCGCAACCTGCGCGGACGGTGAACAAAGCTACGTTATCTCCTACAATCCCATTCGCAGGCAGGGCATCTCCAAGGATAATCTGGTTCGCTTGCGGGAGGTTTACCCAGAGATTTACGCACAGTTTGTGGAAACGTCGGAGTCCAGACGGTTCAGCATCAAAATCGCGGCGCAGCCCGCCGCTTGAGTGAGGTGAAAATAAATGATTGCAGTCTATGACAAGCTCATCTACTTCAATGAAGCCAGCAAATACACCATTCTTCGGATGCGCACGGATGATTCGTCCGTGCCGGAAGAAGCCCGTTCCCAATACACGTTCCGAGACCGGATGCTGCGGTTTACAGCCGTTGGCTATGGACTGCCGCAGACGGATTCCGTCAAGTTGGAGATCGAGGGAGACTGGAAAGAGGGCAAGTACGGTCTGCAGCTCCATGTGGAGCACTGGCACGAGCTTGTGCCGCCGACAACGGAAGGACTTCTGAGCTATCTTTCGTCGGGTCTGCTCAAAGGCATCGGAGAAAGCACGGCCAGAAGCATCGTCCAGCGGTTCGGCACAGATACGCTCGACGTGCTGGAATTCCACCCGGAGAAGCTGCTGGAGATCCGCGGCATCACGGAGCAGAAGCTGGAAGAGATCAAGACGTGCTACGCGGAAAGCCGTGCCATGCGGGATATTATGGAGCTGCTGACGCCGTTTCAGGTCACACCAGTGACGGCAATGAAGATCTATCAGCACTTCGGCCCCGCCTGTACGGATATTCTGCGGCAGAGCCCGTTCCGGCTCTGCGAAATCTCCGGCTTCGGCTTTCGGCGCGTCGATACGATCATCCGCAAGTCCGGCGGCGACCCGCACGACCCGGTTCGTATCCACGGTGCGATGATTTGTGCGCTGGAAAACGCGCGGCAGCACGGGCATCTATATCTGGAGGTCAATGCCTTGATCACAGAATCCATGCAATTTCTCAACGAGACGATCCCGCTTCCCCAGATGCAGGTCAGGCGCGCAGAGGTGGAGCAGAAATTGCAGCAGATGGCAGAAGATAACGAAATTGTTTCGGACGGCGGGCGACTATACCTTCCGCACATTTTCATGCAGGAGGTGGAGACCGCAGCAAAGGCGGCAGCCATGCTCATGGAGAGTACAGAAAAAATTGACGTGACGCTCCCGCTGGAACAGGTCAAGCAGAAGCTGGGTCTGCACTTGACAAAGCGGCAGAGCCGCGGCGTTGAGGTGGCGATGGAGCGAAACCTCTCTATCATCACCGGCGGCCCCGGCACCGGCAAGACGACAGTTCTGAAAGCTATCATCGAGGTCTACCGGATTTTGCACCCCAAAAACCGCATTGTTCTCGCTGCGCCGACCGGAAAAGCCAGCCGACGCATGGCGCAGAGCACCGGGATGCTGGATGCACTGACGCTGCACAGTCTGCTTGGCTTGCAGGGCGATTTTTGCAGCAAGGACAAGCAGGATCAGCCGCTGCCGGTTGACTTTCTGATCGTGGATGAGGCGTCCATGGTGGATATGTGGCTGGCGCATCAGCTGTTTACGCGCTTACAGAAGGACACGAAACTCCTGCTGTTGGGCGACGTCGATCAGCTGGAGAGCGTCGGCGCGGGCAACGTGTTCGCGGAGCTGATTGGAAGCGGCATCGTGCCGGTGACGGTTCTCGATGAGATTTTCAGGCAGTCCAAGGACAGCCTGATCGCCTACAACGCCAAATTCATCAACGAGGAAAACAGCAGCCTGTTCTATGGTCCAGATTTTCAGTTCGTCAAGGCGGAAAATCAGGAAGAAGCCGCAGCGCAGATCCAGACGCTCTATCTGCGGGAATTGCAGGATACGTCCATTGGACAGCTTCAGATCATCTCGCCCTATCGGACGGACGGAGAAGCGTCCTCCAACGGTCTGAACGCGCTGATTCGCGAGACGATCAATCCGCATACGGAAAAGATTCCGGAGTTTGCGTTCGGAGAACGTATTTTTCGTCTGCACGACCGTGTGATGCAGACCAAGAATAATTACAGTCTGGAAGGCTATGATTCCGCGTGCGGGCAAAAATTCAATGGCGTGTTCAACGGCGACATCGGGAGCATTTGCAAGATCCTACCCGATAAGCTGTGCGTGGATTTTGATGGGCGCATCGTGGAGTATTCCAAAACGCAGCTCGGCGATCTGGAACTGGCGTATGCCATTACGATCCACAAATCCATGGGTTCGGAGTACGAAACGGTCATTATCCCCATGTTGATGGCGCACCGCATTTTGCTGACGAAGAATCTGATCTATACTGCCGTGACACGCGCAAAAAAACGTGTCATTCTGGTCGGTCAAAAGCGCGCACTGTTTCTGGCGATCCACTCCGGCAGAAAGGTCAAACGGAACACCTGCCTTGCCGAACGGATCTTAAAGTACAATCAGGTATTCAGACAAAAGGCTCTGCCGCAGGGCGCGACAGAGCAGAAATTGAAAAAAGCCGGTTAAGTTGAGATGGATGTGCAGAATTTGCGCAGTCATCTCTTATTTTATTTATGGAAGGAGTTCTAAGAAATGAATGACAACAAATCCACTGTGATGAACAACGCCGCCGTGCAGCAGCTGCGCAAGGTGCCGGGCTTTGACCCGATGAAACTCCTGCGCAAAACGATCTCCGTCAAAACCGGGCATCCGGTCTGGAAGCTGGATCTCCGCTATAAGCGGCTCTGGTTCCGTCTGGCCTGCCCGAACGGGAGAATGCTCCTGAAGCCGCTGCGCATCAGCGACCAGCTGGCAATTATCGAAGCGCAGGTTTATTTCAGCAAGGACGATCCGGTTCCGGCCGCCAGCTTTACCTCCGAACAGCGCAGGGAGAATATCCCCGGTGGGGAATTTCTCCGTGCCGCACAGGAGGACGCGCTCAACATGGCACTGGAAAACGCCGGCTTCGGTATCCAGTTCTGCGACGTGAGCCGCGACTACGGCGGCGAGTTGTTCGGTTCGGAAGTTCCAGTTCAGACAGATGCCGCAGAAGCAGATGAGGAAGCGGCGAAAGCGCCTGTTATGGCAGAAGCGACCGCAGAAACAGTATCGTCAATGGATGCGGATTCTGTACCCGCTGAACAGCCCATCGAAGAAACAATGGCACCTGTCGTGGAAGAAATGCCTGACCTTCATGTCGTGCCGCCCCAGCAGGAAGAAGCCGCGGAAGAAGTTGCAGAACAGCCACAGACCGCGTCCTATACGGCAGATATGGATGTCAGCGAGATCAC
>ERZ780198.2462-NODE-2462-length-14151-cov-71.318601_pt1 | contig 14151 bp, 8 predicted proteins | sample MGYA00510979_ERZ780198 | MGnify/ENA primary metagenome ERZ780198 (study PRJEB29588, sample SAMEA2158039) | human gut metagenome | biome: human gut; feature: human-associated habitat; material: faeces | place: Denmark | collected 2008/2010 ...
TTGTTACGAAGTGAGCCTGCCAAGCAACCTCAACGATGAAACGAACAGCCATACGAGTATCCTTGTTAGCACCGCAGAAACCATCTACAACATAGAGGTTCTTGTTGCAGAGCTCCTTAACAGCGAGGTCCTTCACTGTACCCCAAACCTCCTCAGACATTGGGTGGTTATCATTCTTATATTCATCAGTAGTCCACCATACAGTGTCCTTTGAGTTCTCATCCATTACGATGTACTTATCCTTAGGTGAACGACCTGTGTAGATACCAGTCATAACGTTAACTGCACCTAATTCTGTCTGCTGACCCTTCTCATAACCTTCGAGACCAGCCTTTGTCTCCTCCTCGAACAACTTCTCGTAAGAAGGATTGTGAGCGATTACTGTAGCACCAGTAATACCATACTTTGTCAAATCTAACTTTGCCATTTTACTTTAAATGTATTTAAGTTGTGAAATATTTGTTCGTTTCCTAAATCGCCGCAAAGTTACGAAAAATATGTTTTATGGCAAAGATTCTCATGCATAAAAAATGTATTTTAAATTCTTTTTAGGTTAAAGAAGTTAAAAATGGAAGATTTCATCTGATATTTGCCACGTTGACTTTGCAAAAAATCTCTGCTTGGAGAATTTGAAGCTGAGATTTACACCTCTTTTATATATAAGAGGATATTTGAAGGAAAAATAAGATAGTAACATGTTCTTTCATTCCCCAGAGAGAAAATAATTGCCCAAACATTTTGCCGTTTCCGAGATTTATTATATCTTTGCAGAAAAACTACAGCTATATGAAGATAAATAATCTGAGCGAGCACAATTGCATCATCAACCGCTATCTGGCTGAGATGCGTGACTGCGATTATCAAAAGAACCGACTGCTCTTCCGCAACAACATTATGAGAATCGGTGAGTATGAAGCCTTTGAAATATCAAAGACTCTTAATTACGAAAAGACTGAGGTGACAACACCGCTCGGTGTAGCCCAGGTCAATCTTCCTACCGAAAAGATTGTCATCGGTACGATCTTCCGTGCCGGACTTCCTTTCCACGAAGGTTTTCTCAATATTTTCGACCACTCTGGCAATGCCTTTGTGAGTGCTTATCGCGAGTATACCAACAAGGAGCATACTGAGGTGGGCGTACATATCGAATACCTCGCCACACCTGATCTTACAGATAAGGTGCTCATCATTGCCGACCCTATGCTTGCCACAGGTATCAGCATGGAGATGGGTATGAAGGCTTTCCTCACCAAGGGCAATCCTAAACATATCCACATTGCCTGTGTTCTCGCTGCACCTGAGGGCATTGAGCACATCAAGAAGACCTTCCCTGAGGACAAGACTACTATTTGGTGTGCCTCTATTGATGAGGGGTTGAACGAGCATAAGTACATCGTGCCAGGCTTCGGCGACGCCGGCGACTTGTGCTATGGCAGCAAGCTCTAAGCCGCAGACTTTATAAATTCGTACGCTTTATATAAAGTATAGCAACTCTACTCTAAAATACTCTTCACTCTTCACCTTTCGGCCCGAAGCCCCTGTGTTTATCGGCATTCCGAGGGGTGAAGAGTTGTTTTTATCTCTTCACCTACTCTTCACCACTCTTCACCAACAGACATTAAAAAAACTGAACTTTCGCATGCGGTTCAAGTACGGGCTGAAGACCCAAAAGCTCCTAGCCCAGGGCGTGTGGGGCAAAACTTACGAAAGTTCAATTAAAAAGAGGTACAAGACCGCTTCAACAGAAGGTGAAGAGTGGTGAAGAGTGGGTGAAGAGTGCCCGAGCACTCTTCACCCCTCGGAATGCCGATAAACACAGGGGGTTCGGAGCATTTGGTGAAGAGTGAAGAGTTTTTCGTCTATCGCCTAAAAAAGAAAATCAGACGCCTAAAAGGAAATCAGATTAACCCATTTCCGAGGACTGTTAAAGACAAACAGCCGACTAGCGGATAAGGCGCTAGTCGGCTGTCCGGCTTCTGCCAGTTGGTTGTCCTACTCAAACAGCGAACTTATCTCCGAAAGATAAAACCTTTAATAATGAAACGAACTGCCCCCCAGGAACTCTCGCAGAAGCGAAGTAGGCGGCAGATTATTATAAGGTATACCCTTGAAGTATTTCAGGAACTTAAGCAACCGGTAAGCCTCAGCATATTCCTCGCAATTCTCCGGAACCTGCTGCAGCAGCGGCTCTGCCTGCGTCTTGATTACAGCCAGCTCATAAAGCATCGCCGTATTGAGCATCGCATCGGCATTCTCCTGGAATGGGAATATCCACTTGTTCTCACCCGCCCTTACCGAAGGCCAGCGATGAATGGTTTCCTGGGCAGAGACACCCCGATACTTGTAATCGCGGATGATGCGGCGAAGCAAACGGTTGTCTGTTGTCGGGATATAATTGTGATTATCCAGAAGAATCGTGGTCAGCGCCGAAGCATATACTCTGAATATCTGCTCCTGCGGGATGTGAGCCGTCAGTTCAGGGTTCAATGCATGAATACCCTCTACCACCAGCACATTGTTATCGTTCATCTTCAGCTTGTTGCCGCTCTTTTTACTCTTTCCGCTCTGGAAATCATACTTCGGCAATTCTACCTCTTCACCACGGAAGAGGGCATTGAACTGCTCGTTGATCAGATCGAGATCCAGGGCATAGATGCTCTCATAATCATATTCGCCCGAAGCATCCTTCGGCGTTTTCTCCCTATCTACGAAATAATCATCGAGCGAAATCTGGAGCGGTTTCAATCCGTTTACGGCAAGCTGTATGCTCAGGCGTTTGCACGAAGTGGTCTTGCCCGAAGAAGAAGGACCTGCCAGCAGCACCAGTTTCACGCCCTTGCGGCTGGCAATCTCCTCAGCAATCTTGGCAATCTTCTTCTCCTGCAGCGCCTCGCTGATATTGATGATGTCGGTAGAATGATTGGCATCTATCGCCTGGTTAAAATCGCCTACAGTCCTGATGCCCAGGATACTCTGCCAGCGATGATGCTCCTTGAATATCTCAAACATCTTGTCCTGTCGGGTCATTTCGCCCAGCACATCCGGGTTCTTGAGCGAAGGAATGCGCAGGAGCATGCCATCATAATATTTCTCCAGCCCGAAGAGATAGAGCTGCGAGGTATTGGTGAGCAGCGTGCCGTAGTAATAATCTACATAATCACCTATTTTATAATAGGTAGTATAGATAGAGCCCGACGTCTTGAGCAGTTTCACCTTCTCAACATCCCCTTTCTCCTGGAACAGCGCAACTGCCTCTTCGGTAGGCACGGTGAAGCGGCGTATCGGCATCCTGGCATCGATAATCTCCTGCATGCGACGGCGGATGATGTTCACATCTTCATCTACAACAGGTCTGCCCAGGCGGATATCTACGTAGAAACCATTCGATACGGGGATATCAATCACCACATCTGTAGCAGGATAAATGTCCTGTACCGCCTTGCAGAGAACAAAGAAGAGGGTACGGGTATATGCACGCGAACCGGATGAAGAAGTCATATCAAGGAATTCCACATCTTTAGAATTATAAACACGATAATGCATGCCTTCAACCTTGTTATTTACCCTTGCAGACACCGGTCCGTGGGTCATTTTAAGGTCAAATGCAGAAAAAATATCAAAAAGTGTGCTTCCGATTTCTACTTTCTGAGATTTTTTATTATTTTTGCAACGGATTTGAATTACTTGTTTCATTTGTATTAAAACTATGTTACAAAATTAAACTAATCTACCCGCTCTCGAAGCCCCCAAAGGTGCTTTTTGAGCATCGGCTTACTCTTTTTAGAAGAGAGACGCCTACAGAGTGTAAAGTTACGAAGAAATTCGGAAACCAGATGTATTTGACAACATTAATTAAGTTATTATATGTCGATTTGGATATTTTTTAAGCTTATTGGATCACTCGCCCTACTGATGTTCGGTATGAAGACCATGAGCGACAGTTTGCAGAAGATGGCAGGACCACAGCTCCGCCATGTGTTAGGAACAATGACCACCAACCGTTTGACGGGCATCCTCACGGGTACGCTCATCACCGCAGCGGTGCAGTCTTCTACAGCCACAACAGTGATGACCGTATCATTCGTTAATGCCGGTCTCCTTACCCTAGCCCAGGCTATCTCCGTTATCATGGGCGCCAACATAGGAACCACGCTCACCGCATGGATCATGAGTGCCGGTTTCTCGTTTAACATCACAGATTTTGTATGGCCGGCGTTCTTCATCGCCATCATCCTGATTTACAGCAAGAAGCGCAAGATTATCGGCGACTTCATCTTCGGTATATCCTTTATGTTTCTCGGTTTGGGAACTTTACGCCAAACCGGTATCGACATGGATCTGGCTCATAATCAGCCGGTTCTTGAATTCTTTGCAAGTTTCGACCCTCACAGTTTCCAGACCACCATCACCTTTCTGATTATCGGTAGTATACTCACTATGTGCGTGCAGAGTTCGGCAGCCGTCATGGCGATTACGATGATACTCTGCTCTACCGGCGTATTGCCTATCTATCAAGGTATTGCGCTTGTGATGGGTGAGAATATCGGAACAACCGTAACCTCCAATGTGGCAGCGCTCACCGCCAATACCCAGGCCCGGAGAGCGGCGATGGCGCACATGGTATTCAACATCTTCGGTGTGCTTTGGATACTCTGCATATTCCACCCGTTCATCCATCTGGTTTGCGGCTGGGTAGGTTTCGACGATGCCATGGAGAAGACTGATCCTCATTTCGTAGCCAATGCAACCAAGCTATCCTTTGTGCTTGCCGCCTTCCATACCACCTTCAACCTCGCCAATACCTTTATCCTGGTATGGTTCATTCCACAGATAGAGAAGCTGGTATGCAAGATTATCCGTCCTAAGAAGAATACCGATGAGGACGACTTCCGCCTGCGCTTTATCCAGAGCGGTATCATGAAGACACCGGAAATCTCAGTCTTGGAGGCACAGAAGGAAATCCATTGTTTTGCAGAGCGCATCCAGCGCATGTTCGGCATGGTGAAGACGCTTCTTGGCGAGACCAATGAAGAAAAGTTTGTAAAACTCTATAGCCGCATCGAAAAATACGAAGGTATCTCTGACAACATGGAGATAGAGATTGCCAAGTATCTTGACCAGGTGAGCGATTCTCATCTTTCTGACGAGACCAAGGCAAAGATTCGTGCCATGCTCCGTGAGATTTCTGAAATCGAGAGTATCGGTGACAGCTGCTTCAACATCGCACGCACGCTGAACCGCCGTTTCAAGGGCAAGGAAGACTTCATCACTTCACAGTATGAGCACATGCACCAGATGATGGAACTTACCGACAATGCCCTTACCCAGATGAACATCACACTCGTAGGTCATAAGGGAGACAACGATGCCAACCTCTCTTTCAACATCGAGAACGAAATCAACAACTATCGCAATCAGTTGAAGAGCCAGAACATCAACGATGTGAACAACCATCTCTATACCTACGCCATCGGTACCATGTATATGGATATCATCCAGGAATGCGAGAAACTCGGCGACTATGTAGTAAACGTAGTAGAGGCCCGCATGGGTGTAAGACAGCATGAAGCATAACACCTCAATTTTTTATATATAATCGGGTAGGAGGTAAATGTTACTCATAAGAGGCATTTACCTCCTACTTTCGCATTCACCGACCTCCCACACCACCGTACGTGCGGTTCCGCATACGGCGGTTCCTACTTTGGGTGCCATTCGAGATACGAACCCATCAGCGTGACATACCCTGTCTTACGAAGACTATCATTGCTGATAGCCATTTTCAAAATAGGACTGTCTGCTACACGCCAATACCCAAGACGGCTGTTGCCCCACATATAGGCTTGGTATTTATCTATACCACACCTTACGAGGTTGGCAATCCTCGTCTTGACTCTCTTCCAAGACTTCCATATACACATGCGTATTCGTCTGCGCAGCCATTTGTCCGTTTCAAGGAGCAGTTGCTTCATATTTGCAAGATGATAGTACCCCACCCATCCTCGTATGTATTCCTCTAGCTTTTGCTTCCATTTTTCATATCCCCATCCATTGCTCCGATTCGTAAGTTCCTTTAGTTTGGCTTTCATCTTTGCTTTGGATTTGGGATGCACAGTCAGTTGGCATTTGCCTTTGGATACATAGAAGGAGTAGCCGAGGTATTTCACACCACGCACATACGAGACGACCGTCTTCTCCTTGTTCACCTTGAGGTATAGTTTACCTTCTATGAACTTGGTGATGGACTCCTTGACTCGCATTGCCGCTCGCTTGGACTTACAAAATATCATTGAGTCATCGGCATAACGAACAAAGGGGAGACCTCTGCGTTCGAGTTCCTTGTCCAACTCGTTGAGCATGATGTTGCTCAGCAGTGGACTCAACGGTCCTCCTTGGGGAGTTCCCTCCTCACTTGCCTCGAACAAGCCCTTGTTTATCACACCGCTGCGAAGATATTTGTGTATAAGGCTGACAACCCTCCCATCCTTGATGGTTCGGCTTAGGATTTCTATGAGTTTGCTATGACTCACCGTGTCGAAGAAGCGTTCCAAGTCTAAATCGACAACGTATATATAGCCATTGTCGATTATCTTCTGCGCTCCCCTAAGTGCATCGTGGCATCCTCGCCTTGGGCGGAAGCCGTAACTTCGTGACGAGAACTGTCGCTCATAGATGGGTGTCAAGGTTTGGTTGATGGCTTGTTGCACCAATCGGTCAACCACGGTGGGGATGCCCAACAGGCGCTTCTTGCCATTGTCCTTCGGTATCTCTACTCGACGGACTGGGTTCGGACGGTATGAGCCGTCCTGCAAGGAACGTATCAGAGAATCCTTGTTAGCCAAGAGCCAAGGGAGGAGTTCCTCACAAGACATCTTGTCGATACCGCCGCATCCCTTGTTGCGAACCACCGCTTTGTAGGCTTGGTTCAGGTTATCGGGACTAAGGATTCGCTCCAACAAGTGCTCCTTGTCGAATGGTACTTCCACGATGTTGTCTTCACACATCCACATGAAAGTCTGCGCTCCCCCATACCATTCGGATTCCGCCCTAGCTCTTTGGGGGCAGCCATTAACTTTTGCCAATGTTTTCTGCGTTCTTACTTTCATAAGGTATGTTTCAATTACTATCGTTTAATATAGGTTCTGTCCTTCATGCGCTATATCGAAAAGCACACTACTATGACATCTGCTGACTTCTCACGGCTAGCTTTACTCCTTGCCTTTCGCAACATAGCTGTTCGACAAGTCCGTGAGACCTCCTCGGATAAGGGCATTGTCTTTCCATCTTATACCCACTTCATTTACACCAACCGTTCCGAATAGCTATGGGACTTTGATTTGTATAGCAATCTAATCCACGGTCATATGCCTTGTATGAAGTTTCTGTACGTTAGGTCAGATGTTTGCCGCCGGCTTCTTTCAGATTCCAACTCACGATGGACACCCTTGCCATTGGCTAGGTAATTCCCGCTATTAGGGCTTACTAGGGACTTGCACCCATTAGACAATGCTCATGCCGAGCATACTATCAGCAAAAGCTTTAAACCGTCGTTGCGGTTTGAAGCTTTTGCTGTTTCATGAAGTTCCATTCGGAATCTCCAAATTACTTTCAAACAAAATTGCCCGGCAAACAGAAATTGAACCGTTTTGAACCAATCCACTTTCATTCTTTTTATGTAAATTTGCAACCGAAAGTAATTAATAATCGAAAAGACTTATGAAAGAAGAATTGCCAAACATCATCTCTAAGTTTCGAGGAAAGGGAATCTGTTCCTTGAACAAGAATTCAACAAGCCAGTTTAAGTTCTTCTTAGCTTGGCTATTCCTCTTTTTGGGAATAACAGAAACCTTTGCTGGTCCTCGTGATTTCTTGCAAGCTCTAAAGATAGCGCAGCAGAAGGCAGCTACGCTGGGAGCTAGTATCAGCGAGCAGAACATTCAGCAAGCTAAAGCAAGGTCTCGTGGAGGAGTCACGCCACAACAAACCACACCTTATTATATTTTCAACTTCAATGACAGCACGGGCTATGCCATTGTGGGTGGAGATGACCGCATGCCAGCCATCGTAGGTTATAGTGATAAGGGTACGCTCAATCCTGACAACTTGCCAGTTAACCTCAAGAGCTTCCTGGCAGCCTACAAAGCCACCGTCGAGTCTGTGGAGAAAGGCGATACTTCAGCGGTGAAGAATGTGAAGGCAGCCATGAAGAGAGAGGCTGGCTCTTATACGCCTATAGCCCCTTTGCTCGGTGGAATAGAATGGAGCCAAAATGCCCCATTCAATAATCTCTGTCCAAAATATGATGGTAAGCACAACGCTGTTACGGGTTGTGTGGCTACCGCTATGGCACAAATCATGCGCTATTGGAAATATCCAAGTTCCCTTTTGGAGGGCATTCCTGCCTATGTTTCTGATCGCTATAATATCCCTATAGATTCTATCCCAAATGGAATCGGGTATGATTGGGATAATATGCCTGAAAAATATAATGGAGATTTTACAAACAATCAAGCCTTTGCTGTGGCAACACTGATGCAGCATATTGGTGCATCGGTAAAGATGGACTATGGTCCTGAGTCGGGAGCGTATGATAAAGATGTAATTCCTGCCTTAACTCATTATTTTGGTTACGACAAGGATATCATTAAGATGCTTGATCGTACAAACTTTGAATGGGAAGATTGGAACAAGATTCTTCTAGATGAATTGGGCAAGAAACGCCCTATATATTATTGTGGTCACTCTTTTATTGGAGGACATGCCTTTGTTTGCGATGGTATGGATAGTGATGGCTACTATCATATCAACTGGGGCTGGGGAGGCGAATCAAATGATTATTTCGATATCACTATTTTGAATCCAAATAATGGTATAGGATTCAACGAAAGCAATAGCGCCATTTTGGGAATTGTACCAAACAATTCGCAAGATAAGCAACCATCATTTGAATATGATAGGATGGTGGTTTCTGATATTTCAGATTTTTCTTATTCTTCAGAACGAAACTCTGTGTCTGATTCTTTTTCAGGGAGCGTATCTTATGTTTTGTCGAATTTTAGCAAAAGTGAGTCCGTATTGTTTACTTTAGGAATAAAAGCGGAAGATGGTCATATTATTCCTGTTTCTACGGACTATTTAACCCAACTTATCCCAATGGGAGAGTTTAGAAAATTTACAGTAAACTTTGATTATCCTTTCCCAGTAGGTGAATACAAATTATACGGAATCCAAAGTTCTGATAATGGTGAAACATGGAAAACTTGCTATGGAAAGTATCAAATGTTGTATGTTACCGAGTCAAAACTGTTAGCAACCAAATACATATATATTAGAACAAATTCAGACAACTTACATTATGAACTTGATTTGCTTTCAAAAGAGGCAAAACTTATGTACTATCGTGGAAATTCATCTGTGGTTTCGGTTCCTTCCGAAGTAACTTTTGAAGGAAAAAAATATGCGGTAAGAAAAGTTGCTCGCGACTGTTTTCAAGATAATCCAAATTTAGTTCGAGTAGAGTTGCCTGAAGGATTGACAGACTTAGGCGAGTTTTATAGTGTAGACGGTAAGGTAACGCCAATGTTTTATGACTCACCGTTGGAGAGTATTGATATACCCAAATCAGTGGTAAACATAGGAGATGGTTGTTTCTTTGGTTGTAAGAACTTGCAGGCTATCAATATTCCAAAAGACTCGCATTTGGAAGTGGTTGGAAGTGCTTGTTTTGGACGTTGCAACAAGTTGGAGAGCATATCGTTTCCAAAAAGTTTAAAAGAATTTAGAGGCTATCTTGAGAAGGAACCTGTTAACGGGGAAGTAAAAGTTTTTGGTGGAACTTTCTTTGAGTGCAAGAACTTGAGATCAGTCTTTATTCCTGAAGACTGTAAGCTAGAATATTTACCGATGTTCTGTTTGAAAGAATGTTATAATTTGGTAGAAATAACACTTCCTTCTTCTTTGAAAGTTCTAGGAGAATGGTGTTTTAAGGACTGTTCTTCTCTCACAAACATTATGCTCCCTGAGGGTACAGAAGTGTTGGGAACATTTTGTTTTGGGTTCTGCGAAGCTCTAGAAAGTATCAACCTGCCAAGTACTCTTCGAGAAATAGAATCCTATTGCTTCTCTAATTGTCATAAATTACAGGGTAAGCTCGTCGTTCCTGAGGGAGTTGAGAGATTAGGGGATGGCAGCTTTGCTTCTACTTCAATTACAAGCATTAGCTTGCCAAACACCATTAGAGAAATTGGAGATGAATGCTTTCAGGGTTGCAGCAAACTACAGGGCAATCTCGCCATTCCGAAGGGAGTTGAAAGATTAGGGGATTGCAGCTTTGCTTTTACTTCAATTACAAGCATTAGCTTGCCAAACACCATTAGAGAAATTGGAGATGAATGCTTTAGTGGTTGTACAACGTTAGTCGAAAATCAAAACGGAAAACTCGTATTTCCTGAGAGGATAGAAAGATTGGGTAACAGAAGCTTCGAAGGTTGTCATTCTCTTAAAAACATAGAGTTGCCAAATGCTCTTCGAGAAATTGGAGACCAATGCTTTATGTGGTGTGATATAAGGTCATTAGACTTTACAAATTGTAAGAATTTGAGATCTATAGGTGCTTCTGCTTTTAGCGGGTGCCAATATATTACTGAAATCTTGATTCCTGAAGGAGTTGAAAAGGTGGGGAGCTGGTGTTTTGAATATATAGGACAGCTAAGAAAAATATCGCTTCCAAGCACACTTACAGAGATAGGAGATAGTCTATTTCATGGTACATTCCCTGAAAATTTCAAGGACATTTATCTCTATGTGAAAGAAGTACCTCATAACTTCCAAAACTCTTTTGCCAGATGGAAGCCCGATGAGGCATGGCCTGAAGGTTATAATTCTCTTAGTGATTGTACACTTCATGTACCAAAAGAATCTCTTGAGTATTATAAAAAAGTAGCTACTCTTTTTAAGACCGTGGTACCATTGACTGATGATGAAACAGGAATAAATCAACCATTATTGGAAAATATCAGAATCTCAGTTACAGAAAACGGCATTATACTCAATGGTGTTCCGCAGGGTACACCGATTAGCATATATACCTTGGGCGGCAATATGATTTGTCAAAAAACGTCAGGCGGAAACACAGTTTCATTCTCAACCTCCGAACCAATGGTTATCGCCAAGATTGGCAACAAGTCTATTAAAATAGCAACAAACAAAACATTATAAACATTTTGTCCTTGCAGGAGCCATTGCTCCTGCAAGGACAAATCTAAAAACAACAACAATGATAGATAATACATACCATTCTCAATTAACGGCCTTGAAGGATAATCCTATCTTCCAATTGTCTATGTCTTCCAAGGAGTTGTTCCACAGCAACTTCCTCTACTGGTTAGGCACAGCCGAAAAACTGAGACCTTACTTCAAACAAGTAATCAATGACTTGTGTGGAAGCAAGAAGATAGACTGGAACGATGATAAATTTATAGTGCTACGTGAACATGAACACTTAGACTTCTGCATTTGCAAAGATGCTGGCAAAAACAAGGCTGGCAAACAAAAGATTGGCGACCTTCTCTTTGTGCTAGAGAACAAGTTTAAAAGCATTGCTACAGCACAGCAACTCAATGGTTATGAGAAACTATGCGATGCACACTCAAAGCAGAAGCCAATACTCGTTCTATTAACCCTTGCCAAAGACTTTACCGAAAAAGCCAACATTGAGAAGAAAAAGATTTGGAACATTGTTAACTATCAAGAATATTCTACCATCTTGAAGGAACATTTAAACTTGTTGCCTTCTGACGACAATGAGTTTACCAAACAACTGATAGGAAAGTACATCTCTTTCATCGAAACTTTTTCAAATGGCTTGAATGCAGAGCTGACCAAAGTTCTCGAAGACTTGAAAAGCAAAAAGTGGAAGGACATCATCAACAATCCATCTTTCGACAACCTACGCTGCAATGATATTTGGCAAAAAATACTGATGCACAAATTTGCACAAATCCTTGCCAATAAAGCTAAAGGATACATCATCGACTTCAATGCCAACGATGACCTTAGCATCTTTAATGATGAAAATAAAAATGACAGAAAACTGTATATCGGAGTAAACTTACTGCATAGTCAAGCCTTAGTTGGTATCTCATGCCTAGTAGACGAAGATCACATCTTTACACTCCAGCAACAAGGTAGTGCAGAGCTTCGTGCAGGTATAATCATAAGAGATCGAGATAAAGCAAAAATAGGCAGTAAGCCCAAAATGAAAACAGAACTTTCTAAGCATGAGCTTTGGAAACAGAAAGTAAGCGAAATAATCACGAATGTACATCTTAGTGAATACATCAAGCCTTATCGTATGCACAAAAACGATCCGGAAGATACTTACGGAGTCTTCGACAATACTACAAAAACATCCTTTTACTACAGCAAGTGCTGTGGAGAGAAGAACGTGTCTGAAACTCTGGATTATATGATAAAGACCATAAAGAAAATAGCAGAAAGAACGTGAGTGTTGCTATCAAGAGATGGGGTGTCAAGAACTTATGACACACCTATTTCCCCGCACTTCACGGGGAAACGACAAGGGTCTATATGCCACGATGAAAAGGTGGCGTATAGACCCTTTTTGAGAATCAAGGATGACGAAGAATGACACTACACGCCATGAAAAAGCTTTATTAATAGATTTTATTCGGTATCAGCGAAAAGAAACAAAACATTTTATTCGTTGCTACCGAATGAAAAAATACCGTTTTTATTTTGTGGTATCGAATAAATTTTGTACTTTTGCCGCAAAAAGTAAGTATATGGAAAAGGAATTGTTTCGAGCGATAATAGCTGAGAACCAGGAATATATAGGTCGTATTCCTTTGGTACAGCGTCCTCTAGACCTAGAGGAGTATGGCAATTATGTGTTTGTTGGAGTAAGGCAAGCAGGAAAATCCTATTTGCTATACCAGAGAATTCAGCAATTGCTGGCAAATGGAGTTGAGATAGAAAATATAGTATATATCAACTTTGACGATGAACGCTTGCAAGGAATGTCGGTAACAGACTTCGACCTTATATTGCAAGCCTATCATAGCATGTATGAGAGTCAGCCCATCTTCTTCTTTGATGAGATACAGAATGTGGAAGGGTGGGCAAACTTTGCACGCCGTCTTGCCAACCAAAAATATCGCATCTATATAACTGGCAGCAATGCCAAAATGCTAAGCCGTGACATAGAGACTGTTTTGGGAGGAAGATATCTGGATATCAGCGTATTTCCATATAGCTTTTCAGAATATCTGAAAGCTGTAGGAGTGTTGCTTTCAAAGAATTGGCAATATGGACGAAAAGCAAATGAACTGCAGCGCCACTTCCGAACCTACTTCGACTGGGGTGGGTTCCCTGAGCTTGTACATTTTCAAGAAAAGAGAGTATGGTTAAACAGCTTGTATAATCGTATTTTCTTTAATGACCTGGTGGTTCGTCACAAGATAAAAAACGAGGATGCCTTACGCCTATGTGTAAGAAGATTGGCAGAAAGCGTGAAACAGCCCTGCTCCTTGAACCGTTTGAGCAATCTGATAAAAGCAACCGGTACTTCATGTAGCCCATCAACAGTAATGGAGTATGTTCGCTATCTACAGGAATCATGCTTATTGATTTCTATCGATAATTATGTCTCCAAGTTCGTGGAGAAAGAAACAATTAAAAAACATTATTTTGTAGATAATGGGCTGCTGCATCTCTTCATCAGCAATCCGAATACCTCTTTACTGGAGAATCTTTGCGCAATTACATTGTATAAGAAATACGGCAAGGGCTTATACTATTACAATAAAAACATAGAGGTGGATTTCCATGTGCCTGATGAGGGACTGGCTGTGCAAGCGAGCTATCAGATGAGCGACGGAGAAACCATAGAGCGGGAAGTGAAAGCATTAGTAGCCTTGCATGGTTTGTATCCTCTGAAGCGAGCCATGATAATCACCTACGAGGATGAAGGAGAGATTGTGCGTGATGGACTCAAGATAGAAATAAGACCGGCATGGAAATGGGTGTTGGAAGGTTAGCAGAAGAAACGACAAGGGGCTATATGCCACGATGAAAAAGTGGCGTATAGACCCTTGATTATATGGTGAAAGAACCGTACAGTTTATCCTTCAA
>ERZ780198.2467-NODE-2467-length-14136-cov-3.022229_pt1 | contig 14136 bp, 8 predicted proteins | sample MGYA00510979_ERZ780198 | MGnify/ENA primary metagenome ERZ780198 (study PRJEB29588, sample SAMEA2158039) | human gut metagenome | biome: human gut; feature: human-associated habitat; material: faeces | place: Denmark | collected 2008/2010 ...
CGTATCGACGCGGACGCGATAAACTCAGAGGGCGTACGGCGCGCCGAACAGAACGGAATAATATTTATCGACGAAATCGATAAAATCGCAAGCGCGGGCGGATCGGGAAAAGGTCCGGACGTCAGCCGAGAGGGCGTTCAGCGCGATATTCTGCCCATCGTCGAAGGCTGTACCGTTATGACGAAGTACGGCGCGGTTAAAACCGATTATATACTGTTTATCGCGTCGGGTGCGTTCCACGTCAGCAGCGTAAACGACCTTATTCCCGAACTTCAGGGTCGTTTTCCGGTGCGCGTAGAACTCAACAGCCTCACGAAAGAAGATTTCGTCAAGATTTTCACGGTCCCCGAAAACGCAATCACCCGACAGTACGCCGCATTGCTTCGCGTGGACAACGTAGACGTCACGTTTACGGACGACGCTATCGAAGAAATGTCGCGTATAGCCGAACTCGAAAACGAGTCGGGCGAGGACATCGGCGCGCGCAGACTCCATACGATAATGGAAAGTCTGCTCGAAGATCTCGGATTCAACGCGAGCGGCGATTATCCGCTTATCGAAGTTTCCATCGACAAAAAGTACGTAGACGAACACCTCGAAAAGCAGGTTCGCAGTCACGACCTCAAAAAATACATTCTTTAACATACCGGAGACTTTATGATAAATATTCCAAAAGGGACGAAAGACGTACTGCCGAGCGAAAGTTATAAGTGGCATTACGTCGAAAGCAAAGCCCGCGAAACGGCTCGGCTTTACGGTTTCCGCGAAATACGTACCCCGTCGTTCGAGCATACCGAACTTTTTACACGTTCGATAGGCGACGATACCGACGTCGTTCAGAAGGAAATGTATACGTTTCTGGACAAGGGTAAACGCTCGATTACGCTCAAGCCCGAAGGTACCGCGCCGGTCGCCCGTTCGTTTGTCGAAAACGCGCTCGAATCGCTTTCTTTGCCGCTAAAAATGTACTATATAACGCCGGTGTTCCGCTACGAGGCGCCGCAAGCCGGCAGACTTCGCGAGCATCATCAGTTCGGCGTCGAACTGTACGGCGGCGATACGCCCACGCTCGACTTCGAGGTGATTTCGCTTGCGTACGATTTCCTTTCGTCGGTCGGCGTTACCGGTCTTGTTCTTAACCTCAACAGTATCGGTTGCGAAAAATGCCGCGCGGAGTACAAGTCGGCTCTTAAAAAGTTCCTCGGCGACCACATCGACGAAGTGTGCTTCACCTGTCGGGATCGGTTCGAACGCAACCCGCTCCGTATTCTCGACTGTAAGGAAGAGGGGTGCAAAAAAATCGTGGACGGTGCGCCGAAAATCACCGATTACCTTTGCGACGATTGCCGCAACCACATGGAAGGGCTTAAATCTCTTCTTGATACGGCGGGCATAAAATACGTAGTCAATCCGCGTATCGTCCGAGGACTCGACTATTATACGAAAACGGTGTTCGAGTTCGTGACGACCGCGCTCGGATCGCAAGGAACGGTTTGCGGCGGAAGATACAATAACCTCGTCGAATCGGTAGGCGGCAAACCCACGCCGTGCGTCGGATTCGGTCTCGGTCTCGAACGGCTTATAATGCTTCTCGACGCTACGGGAGTCGAAATCAAAAACGACGAAAACCCCGAAGTGTTCGTAATCAGTCAGCGTCCCGAATATCTCGGCGCGTGTATGAAAATCGTTTCCGATCTTCGCCGCGGCGGCGTAAGCGCGGAAACCGAATGTACGGGAAGAAGCCTTAAAGCGCAATTCCGTTACGCGGACAAACTTTCGGCGAAGTACGTCGTCGTTATCGGCGAGAGCGAAATAAACGCCGACGAAATCGACGTGAAGCGGCTCGGCGACGGCAACGTCGATCGCGTAAAAAAAGACAATCTTGTAAATTACGTTTTGGAGAAAAAATAATGGCAGAATTTTTAGGTGATCTCAAACGCACCGATTATTGCGGAAAAGTGGGCGAGAGTCAGGTCGGAAAAGAACTCGTGGTTACCGGTTGGGCAGCAAAACGCCGCGACCTCGGCGGACTTATTTTCGTCGATCTTCGCGATCGCAGCGGCATACTTCAGGTTGTGTTCGACGCGTCGATAGCCGGCGAAGAAGTCTTTGACAAAGCGGAGTCGATCCGCAGCGAATACGTGCTTGCGATAGAAGGTACGCTTCGTCTTCGCGACGAGGCGGCGGTCAATCCGAAGATTGCGACCGGAAAGGTGGAACTCGTGGCTAAAACGCTCAAAATCCTTTCGGACGCAGATACCCCGCCGTTTGCCATCGAAGATAATTCGGCGACGAACGAGGCGGTTCGTCTTAAATACAGATACCTCGATCTCCGCAACTCGTCCTATCAGGAGCGTTTCCGTCTCAGAAGCGACGTTTGCAGAGTAATCCGCGACTATATGCTCGGACACGATTTCCTCGAAATCGAAACGCCCTTCCTCGGTAAGTCCACGCCCGAGGGCGCGCGCGACTATCTCGTTCCGTCCCGCGTTCACCCCGGCGAATTTTACGCTCTTCCTCAGTCGCCACAGCTTTATAAGCAACTTCTGATGATAAGCGGTTTCGACCGTTACTTCCAGATAGCGCGTTGCTTCCGCGACGAAGATCTCCGCGCAAACCGTCAGCCCGAATTTACTCAGGTTGATATGGAAATGTCGTTCGTGGACGACGAAGAGGACGTAATGGGCGTTGCGGAAGGTCTTATCCGCAGAGTTTTCAAGGATTGCATTGATTACGATCTTCCCGAAAAAATCCGCCGCATGACGTGGCAGGAGGCTATGGATCGTTTCGGCTCGGACAAGCCCGACACCCGTTTCGGTCTCGAACTTACCGATATATCCGACATTGTCGACAATTGCGGTTTTCAGGTGTTTACCGGCGCGATCAAGGCGGGCGGCAGCGTACGTCTTATCAACGCCAAAGGTTTTGGAAAGATTCTTTCCCGCCGCGATATAGACGCGCTCGGCGAATTCGTAAAGACGTATAAGGCGAAAGGTCTTGCATGGATTTCGGTAAAAGAGGACGGACTTCAATCCGCAATCACGAAATTCCTTGACGAGGACACCGTAAACGCTATATTAAAACGCGCAAACGCAGAAGTGGGCGATATTCTGTTCTTCTGTGCGGACGCAAAGAACGAAGTCGTTTACGCGTCGCTCGGCGCGCTCCGTCTCCACCTTGCCGAAAAAGCGAACCTTATCGACAAAAGCGGTTACGACATATTGTGGGTAACCGAATTCCCGATGTTCGAGTACAGCGAAGAAGAAAAACGGCTCGTCGCCGTTCATCACCCGTTCACCAGTCCCAAAACCGAAGATTTGCCGCTTGTAGAAACCGAACCGCTCAAAGTCCGCGCAAAGGCGTACGATCTCGTTATCAACGGTCAGGAGGCGGGCGGCGGAAGTATCAGAATCCACTCGCGCGAAGTTCAGAAGAGAATGTTCAACGCGCTCGGATTTACTGACGAGCAGATTCAGGATCGCTTCGGATTCTTCGTCGACGCGTTCAATTACGGAACGCCTCCGCACGGCGGACTTGCGTTCGGACTCGACCGCCTTATTATGCTTTTAAGCAAGACGGACAACATCAAGGACGTTATCGCGTTCCCGAAGGTTCAGAACGCTTCCGACCTTATGACCGACGCTCCGAGCGCGGTAGAGCCGAAGCAACTTAAAGAACTGTCCATTAAAATAAATGAGAAACTGTAACGAACTCACGGCGAAGGTTTCCCGCATAAAAAACGGGCGAACCTTCGTTGCCGTTACCGCGCCGGATAAATGCGAGGGGTGCAAGGCGTGCTATATCGGACGATTGAACAAATCGACCGAATTGCCCGCAATCAACGGGATCGGTGCGAAAGAGGGCGACGTCGTCGTTGTCGGAATCCGCGTTTCGACTTCTTTTGCTACGCTCGCGCTCGTACTTTTTCCGCTCGTGTTTTTCGTTGCGGGAATAATAATCGGACTTGCGGCGGGATTCGGCGAACTTGCGGCGGGCGGAGTCGCGCTTGCGGCAGCCGCGGCCGCGTTCGGTTTGACGTTTCTTCTCGATCGTACGGTTATAGGTAAAAAATACGCGGCGAAAATAATCGAAATATTACCCGGGAATAAAGAATCGGACGACGATACGAAAGAGAAAATTCAACATTAAAAACCGAAGAGGACAAAGCAAAAATGCAGAGAGTGGTTAATTTCAGATGTTTCTTATTAACGTCTACGATTGCCGCTTTCTGCATTTTGTTATACACGAAAACGTCCGCCGCATTAAGAGTGACTCTGCTTGCGGCAACGTTTGCCGTTTTACTCGGACTCGCGATAACGTTTCTCGTTTCGCGGGACTACGTAAAAGCGGTTTCGTTCGTTTTGTCGATCCTCGTAGCCGTCGCGTGCGTGATCGGCGCGAAAATCGGGATCGATAACCGTAAATACGAACTTAAAGAGCAGGTCGCGTATACGTTTACGGGAATTATAGACGAAGCCTCCGGTTCGGGTGATTGCCGCAATTTTTCGATGCGCGAAGTTAAAGCGGACGGAAAAAGCGTAGGCGGGAAAGTCCGGCTTACCGTGTCGTCCGTTCGGGGAACGGTTGCCGTAATGCTGAAAGCGGGAGACGAAGTTTCTTTCGAGTCCACCGTATTTTTCGTCGAAAGCGAAATGAAAATCGGCAAGTACAATCGGAACGATATTCGTTACGTTGCCAAACTGACGGGCGACGAAATAACTTTTACCGGCTCGTCTATGGGATTTTTCGATTCCATGCGCAACGGTATGAAGTCGATTCTCGAAGAAAACGCCGGCAGTTACGGATCACTCGCGTACGCCGTGCTTACCGGAGACAAAGGCGGACTCGAAGAGGGAATAACCGACTATTACGGTACAAGCGGAATAGGACATATTCTTGCGGTATCCGGGTTGCACGTCGGGTTTATAACCGTTGCGCTCGCATGGTTACTCGGTAAACTTCGCTTAAACCGATATGCAAAACTCGGTATAGTTTCCTCAACTCTGTTGTTTTACTGTTTTCTCGCGTCTTTCTCGCCGTCGGTAGTCCGAGCAAGCGTGATGTGCGCAATCGGACTTACGGCCGACGCGTTCGGCAAACGCCGTGACTCGCTGAGCGGATTATCCGCCGCCGTTACGGCAATACTCGCGATAAAGCCGCTTTACGTATACGACGTCGGATTCGTTTTAAGCGTGTCGGCGGTGGCGGGCATACTTATGTTCGCCGAAACGATAAAGCGATTGCTTAAATTTCTTCCCGGATTTCTGTCCGGCGCGATGTCGGTGTCGGTTGCCGCGCAAATCGGAATAACCCCGACGATGCTCGTTGTGTTCGGTAAGTTTACGCCGTACTCGATTTTTGCGAATCTGCTCGTAATTCCGGTTATGAGCGTAACGTTCGTCGTTATAGTTCTCGCCGTTTGCGTCGTTGCGATTATTCCGAGGTTCGGTATTCTCCTGACGATTTCGTGTTCGGGTCTGGTCCTCGTCGATCTTATCGCGAGACTCGTGTCTTTTATTCCGTTTGCTTCCGTTCTCGTTCTTGCGGAAGAGTGGTTTATGCTGTGCTATATCCCGATGTTCTGTTGTTCGAGATTCTTTATGACGCCGCGTTTCAAGTGGATCAATATCGTGTCCGCGGTCGCTGCGTGCGTCGTCGCGCTTGCGATATGCAACGTTCCGACTACAGACCCGGACGACGTTATCGCGTGCAAAGGTTACGACGGCGTAACAACGATTATCGGAACGAGCGATTACGGAAGTCTGATAGTGGGCGACGTAAACGCAAGCGGAACGATCACGGACGTACTCGGAAAAACGCGTACGAGAAAAGTCGGCGCGATCGTGCTTACTTCGACAAGCGAAGATAATGCGTCGCCGGTTGCGTTTCTTTGCGGCAATTACGGGATAGGCGAGGTGTACGCGTCGTCCTATGCAAATATAGACGGCATGCAGGCTCTTATTTCCGAAGGCGTGGACGTAAGACTTTTTGACGGTGAAAAGTTTGGTCTTAAACCCGTTTTTTCTCACGGCGAATTCGTCGGTTACGGCTGTCCGTCAAAGAGTTTATTATTGCTTACGGCGGGATCGAACCCCGCAAAACTCGATTCCGCGATAGTTAACGAATACGCGGTTATCCGATCGGAAACGTATGGCGACGAATACCTCGACCGCGTTTATCTCGTCAATTTTCCCAACTCTTTTACGGAGGATAAGCCGATTGCGGTAAGAGTACGAGCGACGGTAATTTCGTTTTCGATACTAAAGACGGCACCTCGAGAAATTTATAAAAATATGTCGGAAGATGAAAAAACGCGACCGACAAATGAAAATTCCGACCGTTCGTTCGTTTTTCGTTGACAAAATTTTTTTATCGTTGTAAACTTAAAAAGTTAAACTTACACGTGTTACTTTAAGGAGAAAGAATTATGATCGGAAGGCTGATGCCCTGCGTCGGCAAGTATAAAAAATACGCGATTCTGGCTCCGCTTACCATGCTCATCGAAGTGTCGATGGAAGTTTTGCTTCCGATAGTAATGCAGATGATCATCGATAACGGAATTCAGGCTCGGGACGCGTCGTACTGCCTGACCTGGGGACTGATTATGATAGGGATGTCGCTTCTTTCGCTGGCGGGCGGCGCGCTTTGCGGAAGATTTACAGCCGTTGCCGGCACGGGCTTTGCTGCCGGCGTGAGAAAACGTCTGTTCGATAAAGTTCAGGACTTTTCGTTTTACAACGTCGATAAATATTCGACCGCTTCGCTCGTAACGCGCCTTACCACCGACGTAAATAACGCTCAGAACGCGTTTATGACGGTGATCCGTTCGCTTATCCGTGCGCCCGGCATGCTTATTTTCGCGATTATTATGGCGTTTAACATCAACGCAAAAATGTCGCTTATTTTCGTAGTCGCGATTCCGGTACTCGCCACGGCGATTCTTGTTATCTTTTCTAAGGCAAATCCGAGATTCCGCGCGATGCTCCGTTGTTACGATAACCTCAATTCGGACGTTCAGGAAAACCTTACTTCGATCCGCACGGTAAAATCGTTTGTTCGTGAGGACTTCGAGGACGAAAAATTCAAAAAGTGTTCCGAAGACGTGCGCCGCACTCAGGTCGCCGCCGAAAAACTCATGATTATGATGGGTCCCATTATGATGATTTGTATGTACGGCTGCATGCTTGCGGTGTACTGGTTCGGCGCGAAATTTACGATCGCCGGCGAGATGACTACAGGTAAAATCATGAGTTTTCTTACCTACATCATGCAAGTGCTTATGTCGCTGATGATGATTGCGTTTTCGGGTATTCAACTCGTGATTTCGCGTGCGTCGGTTTCTCGCATAGTGGAGGTGTTCGACGAAAAAATCGACATCGACGACGCGGGCGCGGATCCCGATCTTAAACCCGCGGACGGCTCGATTTCGTTCAGGGACGTAAAATTCGGGTACGGTAAAGACGATAAAAACCTCGTTTTCGACGGAATCAACCTCGAAATCAAGTCGGGCGAAACCGTCGGTATCATCGGCGGCACGGGATCGGCAAAGTCAACGCTCGTTCAACTTATTCCGCGCCTTTACGACGTATGCGACGGAAGCGTAAGCGTGGGCGGTCACGACGTCCGCGACTATAAACTCGTAAATCTTCGCTCGGACGTAGCGATGGTTTTGCAGAAAAACGTGCTTTTTTCGGGTACGATACTCGAAAATCTTCGCTGGGGCAACGAGAATGCAACCATGGAAGAGGTCATCGAGGCGGCGAAAGCGGCTCAGGCACACGACTTTATAATGTCTTTCCCGGACGGTTACGACACCGACCTCGGTCAGGGCGGCGTCAACGTTTCGGGCGGGCAAAAACAACGGCTTTGTATAGCGCGTGCGCTGCTTAAAAGTCCGAAAGTCATTATCCTCGACGACTCGACCAGCGCGGTGGACACCGCAACCGACGCAAATATCCGCGCGGCGTTCAGAAACAATCTTAACCATATTACGACGATTATCATCGCTCAGCGCATAAGTTCGGTTAGCGACGCTGACAAGATCGTCGTGCTTGACGACGGCAAAATAAACGGAGTAGGCACGCACGAAGAATTGCTTGCCGCTAACGAAATATACCGCGACGTTTACACTTCGCAGAACAAGGAGGAAAACTGATATGCCTCCGGTGAAAAATATAAAATTCGGCAAGCCGAAAAACGCGGGTAGAACGATCAGACGTCTTCTCGGCTATATGGGAAGATACAAATTCGCGCTTATAGCGGTTGCGGTCATGATTGCCTGCTCGTCGCTCGTTTCGATCGTCAGCACATTCTTTGCTTCGATTCTCATCGACAAATATATCGAACCGAATATAGGTAACTGGGCGGGAATATACCCCGTGCTGCTTAAAGCGATCGTGGCGATCGGCGCGGTATTCCTTTCCGGCGCGCTGCTTATGTACGCGTACAACCGCATAATGACGCACATATCCACCCGAACGCTCAAACGGCTTCGCGACGATATGTTCACGCATATGCAAACTTTGCCGATATCGTACTTCGACACGCACACGCACGGCGAACTTATGTCCCGCTACACGAACGACGTCGACGTTATCCGCGAAATGCTAAGCGGAACGTTTACGCAACTTATTTCGTCGCTCTTCAATATCGTGGGCGTGCTCGTCGCGATGATTATGCTTTCGCCCGTGCTTACGCTTATAATCGTAGGCACTATGGTGCTGATATTATTCTTTATCCGCACGCTCATGTCGAAAAGCGGCGCAAACTTCCGTCGTCAGCAAAAAGCGGTAGGCGACGTGAACGGCTATATCGAAGAGATGATAGACGGTCAGCGCGTGGTTAAGGTGTTCTGTCACGAACCCGTAGTAAAGCAGGAATTCGGCGTTCTTAACGAAGAACTCCGTTCGGCGTCCTGTGCGGCAAACACTTACGCGAATATCCTTATGCCGATTATGGGCAACCTGTCGCATATCATTTACGCGATAATCGCTATCGCGGGATCTACTCTGATCATTGCGGGAAAGATTTCGATGGGGGTGGGCGCGCTCGTGTCCTTCCTTCTTTATATCCGTCAGTTCTTTAACCCGATAACGCAAGTTTCGCAACAGATGAACGCGATTTTGTCGGGACTTGCGGGCGCAGAACGTATTTTCGATATGCTCGACGAAAAGAGCGAATCGGACGAGGGGTACGTCGAACTCGTAAACGCCGTAATCGACGAGAACGGAAATATTACCGAAACGACCGAGAAAACCGGTTGCTGGGCGTGGAAGCACCCGCACGGCGACGGTACGATAACTTATACGAGACTCGAAGGTAAAGTCGAACTCGAAAACGTAACGTTCGGGTACGTTCCGGACAAAATCGTGCTTAAAGATCTCTCGCTTTACGCAAAGGCGGGGCAGAAGATTGCGTTCGTAGGCTCGACCGGCGCGGGAAAAACGACGATTACCAACCTTATCAACCGTTTTTACGATATTCAGTCCGGAAAAATCCGCTACGACGGAATCAACATAACGAAAATCAAGAAGGACAACCTTCGCCGTTCGCTCGGTACGGTGCTTCAGGACACGCATCTGTTTACCGGTACCGTCCGCGAAAACGTGCGGTACGGAAGACTTGACGCTACCGACGAAGAGGTCGAGGCGGCTTGCGTGATCGCCAACGCCGATTCGTTTATCCGACATCTTCCCAACGGTTACGACACCATGCTTACCGGCGACGGAGCGAACCTCAGCCAGGGGCAGCGGCAATTGCTCTCGATTGCCCGCGCCGCCGTTGCCGATCCTCCGGTACTCGTTCTCGACGAGGCGACGAGTTCGATCGATACGCGCACCGAGGCTCTTATCGAAAAAGGTATGGACGCGCTTATGAGCGGCAGAACGGTATTCGTAATCGCGCACAGACTTTCGACCGTACGCAATTCGGACGCGATTATGGTTCTCGAACACGGCGAGATCATCGAACGCGGCAATCACGACGACCTCATGAAACTCAAAGGCAGATACTACAAACTGTATACCGGAATGTTCGAATTGAGTTAATCGGTGCGTACGTACGCAAAAATATTTGAAAAAGCGGGCAAAAACCGTTGACAAACAACGGCTTTTTCCGTATAATAGTATAGCATTGAATTTCGGAAAAACGATTTAGGAGGAGCAGATCAATGGCAGTTCCAAAACATAAAGTATCCAAGCAGGCAGGCAATTCCAGATACGCCAACTGGAAGATCGAAAGTCCTGAAGTAGGCGAGTGTCCGCAGTGTCATTCCCCGAAGCTTGCTCACAGAGCTTGCAAGACTTGCGGATATTATGATAAGACCAGAAGCGTAGAAGTTAAGCAAGACAAAGAATAGTTTTTAATGGACTTAATCAACCCCGCAAAAGCAACGGGGTTGATTTTTATTTCGCGGAGGAATTATGGTTAAAGTAGTTGTGGACGCGTTCGGCGCGGATAAAGGCGTAGGTGTAGTCGTCGAGGGCGCGATCAATGCGCTCGTAACGTATGACGACGTAAACATAGTTATCGTGGGCGACAAAGCCGAAATCGAAACGGAACTCGGCAAATTTACTTACGACAAATCGAGAATAGAAGTGGAGGACGCTCGGGAAAAGATAACGAACAACGAGTCGCCCACCGTCGCGATACGTACAAAAAAGGACTCGTCGCTCGTCCGCGCGCTCGAAATCACCAAAAACGATCCGCTCGTTGCCGGTATGGTTTCTGCGGGTTCGACGGGTGCGGTTCTTACCGGCGGAATATTCAAAATCGGCAGAATAAAGGGCGTTCTTCGTCCCGCGCTCTGTCCGCTTCTTCCCACGTTCAACGGCGGGAAGGTTTGTATCGTAGATTGCGGCGCGAATATGGACTGCAAACCCGAGTATCTTGCGCAGTTCGCGCTGATGGGCAGCGAGTATATGAGATCGCTCGGAATCGCAAATCCGAGAGTTGCGCTCGTAAGCGTGGGCGACGAGGATAAAAAGGGGAACGAACTCACGCACGCGGCGTTTAGTATCCTTAAAAAACTTCCGATAAATTTTGTCGGCAACATGGAGGCGCGCTACGCGCTCAGCGGCAATTACGACGTTCTCGTTTGCGACGGCTTTGTGGGCAACGTCCTTCTTAAATCGGTCGAAGGAACTGCCATGGGCGTGATGAAAATGCTCAAAAACGAAATTAAATCGTCTTTTTCGGCGAAAATCGGCGCGCTTTTTATGAAAAAAGGTCTTATGAACATCAAGAGTTCGATGGACTATCACGCCGTAGGCGGCGCGGCTTTCCTCGGTGTGGAGAAAGTCCTCGTAAAAGGTCACGGCTCGTCTAACGCGAAGTCGATTTGCGCGGCTGTCGGGCAGGTTGCCGCTGTGGCAAAACTCGGCTACGTCGAACGTATTAAAAAAATCATCGAAGAAAACGACGTACGTGCGCTCGCCTCGGGATCGGAGCAGACCGACAATGACTGATTTCGACGCGTCTCGGGTTGAAAGAATAATCGGTTACGAGTTCTCGGACAAGTCTTTGCTTGCCGCCGCTCTGACGCACCAAAGTTATATAAACGAACACGGAGCGCGGGAAACGAGTTATCAGAGACTTGAATTTTTAGGCGACGCGATCCTTGACTTCGTGGTTGCCGAAATACTTTATTTCACTTCTTCGGACGACGCGGGAAAAATGACGAAAGATCGTATCAGGGTCGTTTCGCGCGAGCCGCTCGCCCGTGCCGTCGAACGTCTCGGACTTCTCGATTACGTACGTGTGGGAAGAGGAGCAAAGGAGGAGGCGTTCAAAATGGATAAGCCGAAATCCGATCTTTTCGAGTCCGTTCTCGCGGCGATTTATATAGACTCGAAAAAGAATATCGACGCTGCGCGGAAGTTTATTCAGGATAATCTTACGCTTAACGTAATAACCGGCGATACGAAATCGAGGTTGCAGGAATACACGCAAAAGCAATTTTCGGGAGAACTGCCACATTACGAAACCGAACCTAAAGACGGAGAAAACGCTTTCGTTTCGGTAGTGTTCGTCGGCGGCAAGAAAAAAGGAATCGGCGAGGGCAGAACGAAAAAAGAAGCCGAACGCGCCGCCGCAAAAGAGGCGTTGAACTCTTTCGGGATCTGACTTTTTCGCTTTACAAACGGATGAAAAAGTGTTATAATGCATAGATACGGAAACTCTACCTAAGGAGCATAACTTGAAATTTAAACGGATAGAATTGTACGGGTTCAAATCGTTTGCGGATAAGCACGAAATACCGTTCGGAGACGGAATAACCGCAATCGTCGGACCGAACGGGTGCGGAAAAAGCAACGTAGCGGACGCGATAAGGTGGGTTCTTGGAGAACAGTCCGCAAAACTTCTTCGCGGAAGTTCGATGCAGGACGTTATTTTCAACGGTACCGAAAAGCGTAAGTCGATGTCGTACTGCGAGGTCTCGCTCGTTTTCGACAACCGCGAAAAACTTTTCCCGTCGCTCGAATACGACGAGGTAGTCGTTTCGCGTAAACTTTACCGCAGCGGCGAAAGCGAATATCTGCTTAACCGCGTGCCGTGCCGCCTTAAAGACATCGTGGAGATTCTCCGCGACGGCAACATGGGAAGAGAGGGCTATTCCATTATCGGACAGGGCAGAATCGACGAACTTTTGTCCGCAAAGCCCGAAGACCGTCGTCAGATTTTCGAGGAAGCGGCCGGTATTTCCAAGTTTAAAGCAAGAAAAATCGACGCGGAACGAAAACTCGGCAGAACGCGCGACAATCTTACCCGCATAATCGACATTCTCGACGAGAAGAATAAGCAACTCGAACCGCTCCGCAAACAGGCGGAAACCGCTAAAAAGTGGCTCGAAATGCGCGATAGTCTCCGTCACCACGAAATTAACACTTACATACATCAGTACGATACCGCCGCGGAAGCGAAGGCGGTTATTAACACGCGCCTCAACGGTATAACCGAGGGTATCGAACTTAAACAAAAAGCGTACGACGGCGCGGTTGCGTCGTACAACGAGTCGATGTACGAACTCAACTCGATCGACAAGAATATAAACGCGCTTAGAGAGGAACTTTTGTCGCTTACCGTCGGAATGGAAAAAGAAGCGGGCGATATGAACGTTCTTAAAGAACGCCTTTCGGCGCATTTCGATCGTATCAAACGGCTTCGCGACGAAAACGATTCGCTTTCGGCAGAATCGGCTGCCGCAACGGCAAAAGCGGAAGAACTCAAACTCGACCGCGCGGCGAAAGCGGAAGAACTTGCCGCGGCGCGCTCGCTCGTGGACGAATATCGCAATAAATATCAATCGGTCGTCGAAAAAATTTCAAAGGGTGAAACGGACGCCGAAACCAACAAACGCACGCTTCTGGAAGCGATGGATAAACTCGCCGATATCAAGGCGAATATGTCCCGTCTCGTCGCGGAACGCAACGCGCTTTCCGTCTCGATAGAGGAAACCTCGCGGCGTATCGAACAGATATCCGCTCAACTCGAAGCAGACAAAGCCGAACTGGATAAAGTTTGCGCAACGCTTATCGAAAACGCGGAACGCAAAACCGCACTCGGCGAAAAATTGCAGGCAATGTACCTTCGCAACAACGAACTCAACGCGCTTGCGACCGACACGACCGACAAAATCGACAAACTTAACGAGAAGTTCTACACCGCGCAATCACGTCGCAAGATGCTTAAAGAACTTCAACAAGCGTACGACGGCTTTGCGTTCAGTATTCGTAACCTCATGAACGACGCGCGCAAAAATCCCGAACTCAACTCGAAAATCGAGGGGCTCGTCGCGCAGATCATATCTATGGACGCAAAGTTCGAGACGGCTATCGAAACCGCTCTCGGCAGCGCGATGCAGAATATCGTCACGAAAACCGAAGACGACGCAAAGTACATAATCGAATATCTTAAAAAAATGCGCTACGGTCGGGTGACGTTCCTTCCGATGACGTCGATCAAACCGCGTTCGATCGATCAGCGACACCTCGGCGCGCTTAACGTCAACGGTTGTTACGGCGTTGCGTCCGACCTTGTAAAGTTCGACAAAAAGTTCGACGGAATCGTGCGCGGACTTCTCGGCGGAACGGTTATCGTGTCTGATCTCGACACCGCCGTCGCGCTTGCCCGCCGCCC
>ERZ780198.2468-NODE-2468-length-14136-cov-2.445281_pt1 | contig 14136 bp, 11 predicted proteins | sample MGYA00510979_ERZ780198 | MGnify/ENA primary metagenome ERZ780198 (study PRJEB29588, sample SAMEA2158039) | human gut metagenome | biome: human gut; feature: human-associated habitat; material: faeces | place: Denmark | collected 2008/2010 ...
ATAAGAATCAAAAATATGCCTGCTATTGAAATAAGACCATGTGTCGTTTTTATTCCAAAATCTGCCTGTCTCAGCACAAGCACTGCAAGAAGTACAGTAACACCTACCACACTATTATCGCTTCCTGTGATTTTTGTGAACAAAGTTACAACTGCAACACAAAATACCATAACAAGATATACCTTAAAATTGTAAATCAATATGTGTCTCAGCTTTTCTTTTTTGTCCTTTGTTGATTTTATAAGCTGTTTTGAACCAACTGAACTCAACTGTAATTCCTGATAAAATGTCATAATAGCCTCCATTTCTGCAATTTCTCTTTGCATGTTAAGTTTATTTCTGTTTTGCATTCGGATAAATTTTCTTCATCTTTGCATCATCATAATGTTTATCCATCCATTTCTGCCACGATTTTAAATTTTTATCTAAGACCTTCACATTGCTGCTCTCTGTCTGTTCTGACTGCATCACTTTGTTTTCCTTACTTCTCTCATCATATCTTACAAGTGCCATGCACGACACAATTATATTGCAAACCATAAACACAAGCAGACACCATGTAACTGCCTTTCCAAACTTGACCGGTATCTTTTCTATAACCATTTCAATTTTCGGAAAAAACTTTTTAAACCATATCACGGCTGCTATCCCCCAGAAAAAACAATATAACAGATTTATTCTGCCGCCAAGATTAAACGGAATCCCACTGTAATCCCAAAAAACTTTTCCGAATACAATCTCCGTAAAAACACTGCACAGATATTCATAAGCACCGCCAAGAAGTGTCCCTGTCAAAAATAAAAAACTCTCACTTCTGTCTTTATATTTGTATAGAAACAATGTAACCAATGCAAGCGCAAGTCCCCAGACAATACTGAACGGTCCCCACACAACACTGCTCCTGCTCATCCATATTCCCGCCGTAACTCTGCAAAATATCGTCTCCGTAACATCTCCTAAAAACGCCCCAACTATAAATAGCAGTACAATTTTATAGAAACAACATCCACCGGCAAATACACCATCATCGCCTTTTTTTGTTTCCTCAGTCTTTACGGCTTTTGGATATGCTTTTCTTATTCTTCTTTCTATTAAATTGTTTATCTTCCTTTGCAGACCAATACTTACTCTGTCAATTCCTGCATCTGCCGCCGCCCATTTTTCCGGATTTCTGCTCTTTCCACTCAAAAGCATAACTGACGCAAAAATATCGATAAACATTACCACTATCAAAGCTAACAGCAATACTTTCATAAAGATATGTGGTAATATTTTTAACATAAAAATTATAAACCTGTTTCCAAAACGAACCGCTATATAGCCAAGCAATCCCCAAAAAGCTGATGCTGAGACGCATATATACCCGTCAAGATTTCTCTTTCGCTTTGAATAATCCCACCATCTTTCATGAAATACCTTTTCTATCAGATGACCGCTTATCCACTACAGTCGCATAAACCGCTGCGAACAAAAACAGCCATATACCATTCAGTTCCTGCAAACCTACAGACATAAGCACCACGGTAATTCCATATATGACACAAAACGGTCCATTCACAAGTCCTCTGTTTGCAAACTTACGCTGTTTTAAAGTTGTTGCCGCTGTTTCTAATACCCATCCCAGAAATGAGTAAACAAAGAAAATCCACAACAATTCATACCCCGTAAAATATTTCATTACTTTTCCTCCATTTAATTCACTATGTAAGCAGCAAGAAACTATATACCAAATTTCAAAAAATGTCAAATCAAATTGTAAAAATATTCATTATGAATGCAGGAGATGAAAGGCTGAACTGTTATTTATGCATTTTAACGCAAAAATTGATATAAACTTTCCGTCTGTCGAAAAGTCTATACCAATCTCTGTTTTAAATAATATTGTGGTCAAAGAGTTCTTGGCTCCCTGCTTTAAAAACTTCCGCCGCCACCTCCATGTGTACTTCCACTACTGCTCGTATGCGTCGTACTTCCTCCCGAAGAAGCCCCGTCATCTTTTGGCTTTGCTGTTTTTGTTACACTTGAATACATAAAAATGTCTTTTTCACTTGTAAGTCTAAACGAATCTTTTTTTATGTACTCTGTCGCCGTTTTCTTAGGTTTAGCCGTATTCATCCTGAATCTCATTATTGCAACACTGATACCTGCTATGACAAGCGCTATAACAAAAGCTATAATTTCCAATATAACATAATCTGCTTTTTCCATATAAGGATTGTCAGTATCATACGGCTTACCGTCTTTGTAGGCATGCACAAAGTCGATAGACATATCCAAAAATTTATCAGATGCATCAAAATACTCTCCATCGGATAAATATGGTTTAATCTCATCTTTTATGCACTCTATGCCATAATCTGTAAAAGCTTTAATTGCCGCACCTGTTGTAGAAATGTGATATTTTCTGTCACCCTTACTTACAATAAAAAGCACACCGCTCTTTTCACTGTCTATTCCGTAACCGTTATAATCATAATAGTCATCCGCATAATCCTGTGCACTTTTTCCATCCAATGATTTAACTGTTAAAATAACAACATCAAACTTTTCTTTCTGAATCTCTTTTATTTTTTCACTTAGTTTTTTCTCATCAGATGCACTTATAAGACCTGCCTCATCTATCACATAGCTTTTCTCAGCTGCACTGCTTATTGAAAAATCAACTAAAAATACCATAATGCAGACAGACACAACAAGAAACATAAACTTCTTCAATGAAGATAATTTTAAGTTTAAATTTCTCTTCAACGCTGTGCTAATAACGCTCTCTCTAAATTTATTTTCCATGCTTTATCCCCTCCTATATCCAGACAAATATCTGTAACACGGCAAATACAGCCGCTGTTATTCCAAAAAGATACTTAAAGGCTTTGCTCTTATCTATAGGAAGTTCTCCGACGATTTTTCCTGTCTGGCCATTCATGGCAAATGTGTATATCTTATCTTTGTATTTCTTGCTGAGCAGCCATACCGGTAACATGGTATATTCTGCTTTTCCGTTTTTTACATTTATCCTGCTGCTTTCAGCGAAAACCGACTCATATCCATGAACGGTATCACGAAACCTGTCTTCTGTACTCCTTTTCACGCGTTCATTCGCTCTTGGTGCACTCGCATCAAGAGAAACATCATATTTATCGGCATAATAACCTGAAAGATATTTTTCTGAAAACTCCACAAGCTGTTTATAATTAAACGGCTCTATCGAATCCATATATGCATCATCCATCTTACTTGAAGCATCGACAGGTATTTTTTCAAACGACAGTTTTCCCTTTCTTTTTAACATATAATGGTCAGTTTTCGTATAATCATAATTTGAATCACTCCAAAAATGTGTCCTGTTCGCTTTATATGTAATATCTGCATCGGCATCACAGTCAAAAAGCCAAAATGGGACATACACCCCCTTTATGCTGTCAATATGCTTTTTATTAGAAAATTCTTTTGGCAGTAAACGCTTTCCCTTATAAAATTCTTTTAATCTTTCTTTAGCGGTTTTCTTATCCATTTTAAATGGAATAATATATTTGGTCTGTTTACTCCTGAAATATTTTCGGTAAGAATTGTCGGACTGCCACAATATACACACTCTGTAGCAACTGAATTTTCGTCACCGATAATCTCTCCGCCACATGACTGGCATATATGAACCTTCATGCCATTCAGTTGAATTTCTTCCTGCTCCTGTTCTTCCTCATTCCACGCTGCATTTACTTCCTGAACTTTTTTATTTTCTTCCTCAAGAATTTCTTTTAACTGCGCTTCTGTGAAAGTATTGTCGCAATACTCGCAAACAAGCTCCTGTTCTTTGCTTCCCCACACAAGAGCAGCACCGCAGCAAGGGCATTTATAAGCTATTGTATCATCCATAATTAACCTCATTTCTGAATATCATTGTCATCAAAAGGATCTCCGCACTCAGGACAAAATTTCGGCGGATTTTTAGGATCCTCAGGCTCCCATCCACATTTATCACATTTGTAAAGAGGTGCTTCTGCCGGTTTCTTTGCACCACATTCCATGCAGAATTTTCCTTTGTTTACCGTGCCACAGCTGCAAACCCAGCCCTGTACAGGCTGAGGCTTAGGTTTACCACACTCAACACAGAATTTTCCTGTATTTGATATTCCACATTCACATACCCAGCCATTTGAAACTTCATTTGAAACTGCCGCATTATTCTGCCCCGGCTGCCCTGCCTGTGCTACAGACCTCTGTTCCTGTGCTGCCAGCTGCTGTGCCTCATTTTGCTGCTGCATTCTCTGCTGCTGTCCCATCGCAAAAAGGCTCTGTGCATCTGTTCCCATTGAATTTTGAACCATTCCCATTCCCATAAATCCTGCCATCGCTCCGTTAGGATTAGAAGCCGCCGCTTTCATGGCTTCGCCCTGCGCACCTACAAGCGTTGCCGCCGCCATATTCGGATTTTGTAAAACAGCTGTCTTTTGAAGCTGCTTAATCATTTCCTCATCCTCTTTTGATGCGGTAACAGAATTTATGCCAAAAGAAGCTATCTCAATACCTCTAAGGTCTGCCCATTTCTTTGAAAGAACAGCATTCAATGCATCTGCTATTTCCATTGTATGGCCCGGGAGTGCACTGTAACGTATACCCATATCGGATATTTTTGCGAATGCCGGCTGAAGTGCCGTGAGAAGCTCTGTTTTAAGCATACTGTCAATTTCGCTTCTCTCATATTCTTCCTCAACATTGCCACATACATTTGTATAGAACAATATAGGATTTACTATCTTATATGAATACTCACCATTGCATCTGATGGAAATATCCACATCAAGACCTATATTATTGTCTACAACCCTGAAAGGCACCGGATTAGGTGTTCCATATTTATTTCCAATTATTTCTTTAGTATTAAAATAATATATCCGCTGGTCTTTTGCCGTATCACCGCCAAATGTAAAACGCTTTCCTATTGTGGCAAAAACTTCTTTTATTGATTTGCTGAGTTTTCCCTCAAATATAGACGGTTCTGTAGAAGTATCATACACAAACTCTCCGGGTTCCGAGCAAAGCTCAACTACCTTGCCCTGCTCAACGATTATCATGCATTGACCTTCATTTACTGCGACAACTGAACCATTTGTAATAATATTGTCGCTTCCTTTTGTGTTGCTGCTTCTTCCTGAAACTCTTTTTTGTCCCTTGCACACAAGTACATCTGCATCCATAGCTTCACAATAAAAATATTCTTTCCACTGGTCTGCCAAAGTTCCCCCGACAGCACCCCCCATTGCTCTGATAAGTCCCATAATTTTCTCCTTTCATCTTTCATAAAATTCTTTTTATTTATTAAGTTTATGATGCACCGGTCAAATTACCTTTTGACCTTCATCAGCACTCATCTTTCCTGCTACGCAATTTCATAACAAGTTCGTAAACCTCAGGTCTGCGCTCTTTCAAATGTTCATCAAGAATATGACGTCTCTCTTTAAATCGCTTGGCAAGTTCCGGATGCTGCGATGCAATTCTCTCATAAACTTCTGTTCTATGTTCTTCAAGTTTCGCTGCAAGCGTCTGCTCATCTTTACCCGATATATTTACAATCTCTTTCAAATGCTCTTCAAGATGTTCAAGCCATTCATCCTGGTCAAGCTCCTCCATATGTGTCCACAAACCATGTAATAATTTCTCTACATCTCCATTTTCATTCTTAAGCTGTTTTATCTGATTTGCTATCTGCTTCTCGATTTCCTCCTCCGCATGCCTGCCAAATGCCCATACAAATTCCTGTACACGGTTATCCGCCCTCTTTTTAGAAACGCTTATCTCGTCGTTATCTATTCCACCCTCCAACGGATACGGGCGGTTTATCTCCATATCTTTTAATGCAATATGTATTGTTCTTCTCGCACATCCTGCTTCTACAAGATAACCTATGCCCAGTTTCCTCATTTGTTCATTCAAATCTGCAATATGCTCAGTTATATAAAATTTTATTTCCTTTTCTTTCAAATTCTTATATAATATTGCAAGTCTGTCTGCCGCCGTTATATCAATACTTCCGATAGCACTGGCATCAATAATAACCGCCTTTGTGTCATCTTTTATGTTGTCCTCTATATCTCTCTGTAATATCTGCACATTGGCAAAGAACAGATTGCTGCTGAACCGATAAATAATCACACCCTCTATAGCATGTATCTGACTGCTTTCCTGCAAATCACGAAAATGTCTGTGTCCCGGCTGTATTCCCAAAAAACATCTTGCAGGTTTGGAAGTACGGATTATCATTTCAGAGAAAGACAATATTATTCCGATAAGAACTCCGTTTATCGTTCCCAGAAAAAGTACACCAATAAATGCACCGACAAAAATCATGCATTCTGTCCTGCTCACTTTCCACAAACGGAATGCCAATTCAAATTCTGTTGCTCCCGCCAGTGCAGAGATAACAATGGCTGTAAGTATCGGAACCGGAAGATAACCAATAAAACCTGTTCCGAATAGCAGCAAAAGCATCATTGAAATTCCTGCCACAATTCCCATAAGCTGTGTCTTTCCCTGATACTGCTCACCAATTGCTGTTCTTGATACCGAACCGTTTATAGGACAGCATCCCGTAAATGCTGCTGCAAGATTTCCCATTGAAAATGCGAGTATTTCCTGATTGTCATTTATCCTATACCCGTTTTTCTGTGCAAAATTATTTTCTGCAAGAAGTGTTTCCGCAAGAATAACAACCGACACTGACAAACTGACGATAATTACATCTCTTAACGGCAATACGGAAAAATCCGGCAAAGTCCACTGTGGAAGTCCTGTATTTACTTTGTCAAGAGTCTTTATTCCATATTCTCTTATTGGCAAAAAATATGTCATAACCGCACCCACTCCCATAAGCACTACAGCCATAGGAAACTTTGGCACAATCTTCTTAGATACAGACAATATAATCAATGCCAGAACTCCAAGAATTACAGACGGTATATTTATATTATGCATAGTCTCTGCAATATGCTCTGCAAGTTCAAAAAACTCACCTGTCCCGGCAGAACCGCCAAGTAATTTTGGAAGCTGCATCAATATTATTGTAGTACATATCCCCGTAATGAAACCTCCCATAACAGGAGCTGATATGTAATTGACAAGCTTTCCCGCTTTCATGATATAAAAAGCCAAAAGCCACACCGCTACAAAAAAGGTAATCAGCGAAACTGCTTTTAATGCCTTATCTGAACCGCTTTCTATGCCAAATCCGATAAGTGCAGAACCGACAAGTGCTGCCGGAGCCGCATCTACACCAAATACAAACTGCGGTGATGTAGACAATAAAGCAAACATTATAATAGGAAATACCGAACCATACAGACCGTAAACAGCCGGCAGTCCCGCAATCTGTGCATACCCCATTGAAATAGGTATCGAAACCGCCATAATAATAATTCCGGTGATTACATCTTTTATAATGTTTTCTTTTTTATAACTACGCATAGTCTTTGCCAATTCCAGTTTCATATCATCATTCCATTTCTTTTTATAATTTCAAAAACTTATTCACTACAGCACTTCGCAATAGTCTCAATAACCATATCCATCTGAAGCGGTTTTGCCAAATGCTCATTCATTCCTGCCGCAAGACATTTTTTCCTGTCTTCCTTAAATGCATTGGCTGTCATTGCAATAATAGGAATTTCCTTTGCATCAGGACGTTTTAATGCCCTGATGTTTCTTCATCATCAACATTTTCTTCCGGCGACGCTATCCTAAAAGGAATTGTAAGAACAAAATAACATCAAAAAACTTTGACCGATTATAGTATAACATATAATAATCATCCAAAGTTAGATAACATCCTTAAATTTCTAAAATATCCTTTAGTTTTTAAATTATAAACTCTACTAAATTCCCTCATTATAAACTTTGTTTATAGACGCCTGCGCTTCTTCCATTTCATGTTTTTTGCGAAATCTTTCGCGGTCCTCTAAAATCGCCAGCATTTCGTCAATGACCATTTCCTCACTCAGATAATTTATTCGATAAAGATAACCAAGCATTCTTGTTGCCGTATAGTCCGTATTCATATACTTAAATGCTATCTCCTTGCAAAGCTCCTCATGAAATCCCCTTTTTAATATATAATGTATTGCTTTTTTCTGATGCCATTACTAAATCTCCTTTCCACATGATTTATTTATCCCCTGTTCCTTCTATTAACAATATATAAAGGAAGTGCTAAAAAAAGCATTGCCCCTACTGTCTTTCCCAGTATAACAGGAACTATATCAGAAATAAACCGGTATAACTCCGGGAAAATTGAAAAAGCAACACTGATTCCATTGCATAACTTATGTTTCTAATATATAATTGCATTGGTCTATATTACATTATTTAATTTTAAAATTTAGAAATGAGGTTTTGTTTTTATGATAAAATTGATTGCTACTGATATTGACGGCACCCTTGTTAAAGATGGCACTCTTATAATAGACCCTGAATATATGACTGTAATAAGTAAACTTATCGATAAGGGAATTATTTTTACTGTATGTTCAGGCAGACAGTTTTCCAGCGAGCAAAAACTTTTTGCTCCTATCAAAGACAAGTTAATGTATATCACTGACGGTGGTACTGTTGTGCGTACACCGGACAAGATTTTAAAAACTTACCCCATGTCGGCTGCTCTTTGGAAAGATATGTGCCGCATGGTAAGAGACGAACTTCCCGCATGTGACTATTTTGCCGCAACTCCTGACCTTTGCTATGCTGAAGACGGTGCAAGCCCGATTTTTCACAGACTAAGAGATTCTTATGGTTTTGAAATGCGTGAAGTTTACGACCTTACAAAACTTGAAAAAGATGACATTATAAAGTTCACTGTCTACCATCCTACCGCATGTGAAGAACTTTGCTCCCCTCACTTCATTCCGTCATGGAAAGACAAAGCTCATGTCACTTCTGCCGGAACGGAATGGGTTGACTGCAATACAATCGGTATAAGCAAATGGACTGCAATTTCATTTTTGATGTGCAAATACAATATCTCCCCCGATGAAGTCTGCTGCTTTGGTGACAATTTAAACGATATTGAAATGCTTAAAAATGCCGGTATAAGCTACGCCGTATCAAATGCACGGCCTGAAGTTATCTCAGCTGCAAAACATACATGTGCTCCTTATACCGAAAACGGAGTATTGCAGGTGCTTAAAAGTTTCTTATAAGTTATTAAAGATAGAAAATAGACAAAATCAGAATTCGATTTTGTCTATTTTAAATTCATGTAATTTCAACAAACTTATTTCCCAAATCCGTTTTTTGCTTCCTCCGCATACTTCACTGCATTTTTTACATTCGCCTCAAGTTCTTCATCCTTTATTTTCCTAACAACTTTGCCCGGATTTCCAATCACCACCGAACCGTCAGGCACCTCAGTACCTCCTGTCACAAGTGTACCTGCTCCAATCAGACAATTTTTTCCTATCTTACATCCATTTAGTAAAACAGCTCCCATTCCTATAAGAGAACAATCCCCAATCTCACAACCGTGTATTATCGCACCATGCCCGACGGTTACTTTTTCGCCAATATAAACCGGATACCCCTCATCAACATGAATTACACAATTATCCTGAATATTTGAATTTCTTCCTATATAAATTTTATCTGCATCTGCTCTTATTGAAGCATGATACCATACATTAGCATTTTCAGCTAAAATAACATCTCCAATTACATCAGCACTTGGTGCGATATAAGATTCTCCTTTTATATATCTTTCTCTTTCTTCCCGTGGCACAAGTCCTCCCCCTGTTGCCCACACAATATGGGTCGCATCTTTCATCTGCTCTTTAAGTCCGTTTTCCCTAATATAATTTTTGCCTTCATCACTCTGCATAAGTTTTTCTGCTCCAAAAAATCCTGCACACGCTGACGGTTCTAAAAATATATTCTCCTTTTCATATACTTCCTTCAAATATGATAAAAGTCTCTCATCTTTAACCGTAAATGCTCCTGATAAAAGCGGATCCAGCATCTCACATACAAATCCAGACGGCCTTGCTACCGCAAGCCCATCCGCTATTGTCTTACCTGACAATCCCAAATCTTTTACTGATATATCATTCCATTTTTCGATTGCAAGTCCTGCCAAAAGACATGGTGCCTGCACAGGTTCTACAGTAAAACAATGGACACAATTTCCGAACATCTGCTTTAGGCCAAATGTTATTCCGCCCGGTGCACCGCCTACTCCACACGGAATATAGACAAACAACGGATGATTCTCATCAACTGATACTCCGTTTTTAAACAACTGCACTTTAAGTCTCATTGCCGCTGTCGCATATCCCATAAACAAGTCAACCGATTTCTCATCATCTATAAAAAAGCTGTATTCATCTTTTTCAGCTGCTTCTCTTCCTGCCTGAACCGCTTCCGTATAGTCAGTGTCATATTCAATCACCGTCACACCGTTGTTTCTAAGCATTTCCTTCTTCCACTGTTTTGCATCTGCTGCCATGTGAACAATGACTTTAAAGCCGAGCTTTGCCCCCATTATCCCGATACTTAGTCCAAGATTACCTGTAGAACCAACCTGAATAGTATATTTTCCGTAAAATCTTCTAAATTCTTCCGAGTCAATCTTTTCATAATTTTCTGTCGGGTGAAGTATTTTTTTATCTACCGCAAGAGTCTCAGCAATCTTAAGCACTTCATAAATCCCGCCTCTTGCCTTTACAGAGCCTGATATAGGCAGATTGCAATCCTTTTTCAGTAAAAGAGTCCCCTCTATCCCGGCTCCATTTTCATTTAAAAATTGTTTTGTTTTATCTATTTTTACAAGTTCAGATTCTATTATACCTTTTCTGTCTGCTGTTTCAGGAAAAACCTTTGCAATATAAGGCATAAAACGCATAAGTCTGTTCTGTGCAGCTTTAAGTTCAACAAAACCGTGACCGTTTATTTTTTCACGCTCACCCACGTTTTCTTTATATTGATTTATCCATACAGTCTCAATTCCATTTTTCAAATCATCAATGACATTATTACAACTCATTATTTATCCTCCAAAGTCACCTTTTGAACCATAACTTTACAACTTTTAATATTGCATGCTATCTCATATATGCTAAAAAGTCTACTGTACAGCAATGCTCTTGCTAAAAATTTCTTACTAAAGCTATTCCAAACAATTATAACAAAAAAACGTAATTACCTCAAATATGAAATTTTTCTTTACACTTTTACATTTTTTCACCAAAAATCTTCTTTACCACATTATATGCCAACTTCTTTCTTCTAAACTCATCCACAATTCCTTTATTATTCATTGTCCTTGGTCTTCCACCAAACCATTCGTCACTTATTCTTATATCACAGAACTGCCATATATAAACACCTATGCAGTCTTTATAGTCAAGAACTGCCGTAAGCTGTTTTTCAAGTGCTTTCGCCTGATATTCCTCAGTCCATTTTGAATCATAATTATTCCTATATCCATAAAGTCCACCTGCTCCTATTTCTGTTATCATAAATGGTTTTCCTGCTCCTTCTGTTTCATTCTGTACCCATTTATACAAATCATCAAGATACTCATCCGGTGCTGTATCATGATACCATAATGGATAAATATTGTATGAAACCACATCCGGTAGTCCCAAACATACATCCGTTTTAAATTTACAGCTTGCAAATGAACATGGTCTTGATGTATCAAGTTTTCTTATAATATCAAATTGTTTTTTATAGCACTCTTTTCCATACTCTGTCTCGCTTGCACATTCATTTAATATACCCCAGATATAAATTGATGGATGATTGTAATGCGCCGGTATCATTTCCTCTATAACTTTCTCAGCCTGAGGTTCAAAGTTAGGATTTCTCATATCTGCTTCACTTAATCCCCTTGCATGATTTTCTTCCCAAACCAATATCCCCTGTTCATCGCATATATCAAGAAAAATTTCATCATTCGGATAATGAGATGTTCTTATTGAATTTGCTCCCATATCTTTTATAAGTTCAATATCTGCTGCAATCGCAGCCATCGGAAGTGCACAACCAAATTGAGGATGATCCTCATGCCTGCAGACTCCTTTTATCCTTATTTTTCTTCCATTTAAATGAATCTCTTTTCCTGCTATTTTTATTTCTCTAAAACCAAATCTGTCAATAAAATCGTCAAAAGCATTTTTATCTCTTAAAAGTTTTACTTCTATTTCATATAAATTCGGCGTTTCCTGCGTCCACTCGCGCACACTTTCAAATTCTATTTCTGTTGTCACCTTATTTTGTCTTAAGGTATCAATATTTTCCAAAATGATATGCTTTCCTGCCGTATTTATTTCAATGTTAATATTTTCACTCTTATTCTTATCTATTTCTTCAGTTTTACTTTTCATTATATCATCTGAGCTGCTGTTTTCTGTTTCGCCGGCTACTCCTATATTTTCAATATAAATCTCTATCTTTGCTCTCCACTTATCATTTTCCTTATACGGTGTCACATGAACATTTTTAATATATACATCTGATATATTCTCAAGTACAACCGGACGGCTGACACCCCCATATGACATATAATCGTTTGGTATATGTAATGCACTCTTTTTGCTAAACCTGTTGTCAGCTTTTACCATCAGTGTGTGTTCACCATATGGCAAATTGTGGCATACCGTATCAAACGGCGTATATGCATTATAATGTTCTGTAATCTTTTTGCCATCCAGATATACTTCTGCTGTATGACTTACACCTTTAAATTCAATTCTTATATTTCCACCCGTTTCAAATGTAGTTGTATATTCCCCTTCTCCACGATACCCCGCAAATTTAGGATGACTCTCCCAGCAGCAAGGAGTTAAAACATTAAATTTTTCTCCTGCATACTCACCGCTGCAAGCCGAAAACTCCCAGTATCTTCCTGTTAATTCCTGCTGTTTTCTAATATTATGTGTTCTAAAAGTTCTTATCATCTTTTCAACCGCCTTTCATTTTGTATTGTAATATTATGAATGTTTGGGTCAAAAGGTATTTTGACCCCAACTAATGCCACGGATTGCTTCATTGCTATCTGTTTTTGACCCTTATATCATGTTATTTATTTTATCTGATTGACGTTACTTATTCTATGATTTATACTTATTAGAAATTGATATATTCTAATATCAAAAACAATTGTATTCACCATTGAAAGGAAAGAAAACGTATGATAAAAATATTAAAAATAGGCGAAAATGCCTTACATGATTCCACTTTTATCGTTAACAGACCACTTGGACATCCCGCTTATCTTTTGCTTTTAATTAAAACTCCATCATTATTTTTCATTAACACAGAATGTGGTTCCAGCAGCATTACTAACAATTATACCGATAAATGTTTTAATGCCATTCCCAAAAACTGTGCAGTGATATTTAAGCCCTATCAAAAACACCTGTACAAGGCTGATGAAAATGATTATATTGACTGCTGGATGCACATAGATAAGGCAACTCTTACATTCCCTGATACTTTCCCATTTGGAATGCCTGTCCCTCTTCACAACCCTGATAATTTCTATAATTTATTTCATCTGATTAATAGTGAATTTTATGGAAATACTCCACACAAAAACACCATATTAAATTCTCTTACCGATGCACTTATAAAAAAAATTATTGATGAAAGCAATATCTCAGCTTTTCCTGATATTTACTATAAACTTACATCTCTTCGTGAAAAAATATATTCCACTCCGCAAAATGACTGGAAAATAGATGATATGGCACAATCATTAAATATAAGCAGTGGTCATCTGCATAATACATATAAGCACTTTTTTCATACAACCTGTATTAACGATGTTATAAACAGCCGTATTCAGTCAGCTTGCGAACTCTTATCTTCGACAAATAAACCTATTGAAGAAATCGGCTTTCTCTGTGGCTACAAAAATACCGAACATTTTATAAGACAGTTTAAAAAATTCCAAAATATCACTCCGGCAAAGTACAGGAAAAATCTCCATAAATAACTTATCCCACTTAATAACTATTAACCAAAGAATATATCCATATCATTTTGAACAGTTGTAATCCCTGCAATATCAAATTTATCGACAAGTACATCCACTACTTCCGGACTTAAAAATGCCGGAAGTGTCGGCCCCAAATGAATATTTTTTATTCCAAG
>ERZ780198.2478-NODE-2478-length-14087-cov-9.728121_pt1 | contig 14087 bp, 15 predicted proteins | sample MGYA00510979_ERZ780198 | MGnify/ENA primary metagenome ERZ780198 (study PRJEB29588, sample SAMEA2158039) | human gut metagenome | biome: human gut; feature: human-associated habitat; material: faeces | place: Denmark | collected 2008/2010 ...
CCCGACGCCATCGGCTACGCCTCTCTCGCCTCCGTCAAGGATTCCGTCAAAGCTCTGAAGGTCGCGGGCGTGACTCCCACCGAGGAGACCGTCAAGGACGGCACCTACCCCATCCAGCGTCCCTTCGTGCTGGTCACCAAGGAAGGCGTTGCGCTCAGCCCCGTTGCTCAGGCGTTCTTCGACTACGCCACCAAGGGTCAGGCCAATGACATCATCACCGCTTCCGGCGTGGTTCCCGCCAACGGCTAAAACAAGCGAACAAAGGCTCCCCCATCGGGGGAGCCAACTGCCGTTTTCTCAATTCGGTAAGATGGTAAACCTTCTCGAAAGGCTGATAACATGAAACATAAATCAAACATTTTTGAGGCCGTCGTCCACGGTATTTTCCTGATTCTCGGACTGATCACCGTGGGCTGCGTGCTTCTGATCACCATATACTTAATCATCTCCGGAATTCCCGCCATTCGTCAGATCGGCCTGTTACAGTTCCTGTTCGGCAAGAAATGGGCGTCCACGGCGGCGCAGCCGGAATACGGCATTCTCCCCTTCATTCTCACCAGCGTCTACGGCACCGCCGGAGCCGTCATTCTCGGGGTGCCGATTGGATTCTTAACGGCGGTGTATCTGGCAAAAATGGCGCCGAAGCCCGTCAAGCGCTTCATGGAGCAGGCGGTTTCCATGCTGGCGGGTATCCCCTCCGTGGTTTACGGCCTTATCGGCATGATGGTGCTGGTGCCGGGACTGCGGAAGCTCTTCCACATTCCCGACGGCTCCAGCCTGTTCGCCGCCATCATCGTTCTCGCCGTAATGATCCTGCCCTCCATTATCAAAATGTCCATCACTGCACTAGAAGCGGTGCCGAAGGAATACGAGGACGCTTCCCTTGCGCTGGGCGCGACGCCTGAGGAGACCTATTTCCGTGTCTCTGTCCCCGCCGCCAAAAGCGGCATTGCCGCCGCCGTAGTGCTGGGCGTGGGCAGAGCCATCGGCGAGGCCATGGCCGTCATGATGGTGGCAGGCAACGTCCCTAATATGCCCACTTCCCTGTTTCAGAGCGTCTGCTTCCTCACCACCGCCGTGGCAAGCGAAATGTCCTATTCCAGCGGCCTGCAAAAACAGGCGCTGTTCTCCATCGCGCTGGTGCTGTTCCTGTTCATCATGCTCATCAACGCCGCTCTGAATTTCTTCCTGAAGGGAGACAAATCGAAATGATTTCCAAAAAACGAAAGCTGTTTCTCTGGACGGTTCGGGGCGGGATGTATCTTGCCACCGCGCTGACCGCCGGACTGACCCTGTTTCTCATGGTCTACGTTCTGGCGAAGGGCATTCCCAACATCACATGGGAGCTGCTCAGCACCAAGCCCAGCTACCTTGCCGACCGCATCGGCATTCTGCCGGACATCCTCAATACCCTGTACATCATCATTTACACCCTGATTCTGGTGCTTCCCCTTGGCGTGGGCGCGGCGATCTATCTGACGGAGTACGCCCACAATAAAAAGGTCGTCGCGGTCATTGAGTACGCCGCCGAGACCCTCTCCGGTATTCCCTCCATCATCTACGGTCTTGTGGGTATGCTGCTGTTTTCCAACAATATGGGCACTTCCCTGCTGGCAGGCGCGCTGACCCTTGTCATCATGAACCTGCCCACCATTATGCGCAACACCCAGGAAAGCCTGAAAACCGTGCCCCAGAGCTACCGGGAGGGCGCGTTCGGTCTGGGCGCGGGAAAGTGGCGGGTCATCCGCACGGTGGTGCTTCCCAACTGCGTGGACGGAATCGTCACCGGCTGCATCCTTTCCATCGGCCGCATTCTGGGTGAGTCTGCCGCGCTGCTGTTCACCGCCGGATTTGCCCATGTGGTGGGCGGCTTCTGGGCTGCGAGAAACAGCGCGGGCGCGACATTGACGGTTGCCCTGTACGTCTACGCCAAGGAGCGGGGAGAATTCGGAGTCGCCTTTGCCATTGCCGCCATTCTGATGGTGCTGGCATTTCTCATTAACCTGTCCGCGTCTCTGGTAAGTAAGTATTATGGGAGGAAGAATCGAATTGGCTGACATTATTACCGCGAAAAATCTGTGCCTCTGGTACGGGGATACCCAGGCACTGAAATCCATTAACATTGCCGTCCCGGAGCATAGCATCACCGCCCTCATCGGCCCCTCCGGCTGCGGCAAATCCACATTCTTAAAAACCCTGAACCGCATGAACGACCTGATCCCCGGCGTGAGGATCACGGGAGACGTGCGCTACGAGGGCAAGGACATTTTTCAGGCAGAGGTCAACAACCTGCGCAAGGAAGTGGGCATGGTGTTCCAGAAGCCCAACCCCTTCCCCATGAGCATTTACGACAACATCGCCTACGGCCCCCGCACCCACGGCATTCACAACAAGGCCAAGCTGGACGAGATCGTAGAGCGTTCCCTCCGGGACGCCGCCATCTGGGACGAGGTAAAAGACCGGCTGAAAAAGAATGCTCTGGGTCTTTCCGGCGGCCAGCAGCAGCGGCTGTGCATCGCAAGAGCCTTGGCGGTGGAGCCGAAGGTACTTCTGATGGACGAGCCGACCTCCGCCCTCGACCCCATTTCCACCTTAAAAATCGAGGAACTGGCCGCGTCTCTCAAGAAAAACTATACCATCGTCATCGTTACCCACAACATGCAGCAGGCCGTCCGTATCTCCGATTACACCGCGTTCTTCCTGTTGGGCGAGCTGGTGGAATTCGGCGGAACGGAACAGATTTTCTCTCAGCCTCTGGACAAACGGACAGAAGATTACATCACGGGGAGGTTCGGATAATGCGGGAATTATTTGAAGAGCAGCTTCTGCTGCTGAATCAGGAACTGACGGAAATGGGTTCCCTGTGCGAGGAGATCATCTCCCTTGCCACCCAGGCGCTGGGTTCCTACACGAAAGAGCTGGGGGAGAAGGTCTCCAAGGTCGGCGCGAAGATCGACGAAGAGGAGCGCACCATCGAGGCCATCTGTATGCGTCTGCTTCTGCGCCAACAGCCGGTGGCGCGGGACCTGCGTGCCGTCTCCGCCGCGCTGAAAATGATCACGGACATGGAGCGTATTGGAGATCAGGCGGAGGACATTGTGGAGATCATCCCCTGCATGATCGCCCATCCCCACGAGGAATACCCCAAAATCCGGGAGATGGCAAAGGAGACCATTGCCATGGTCACGGACAGCGTGGACGCCTACGTCAAGCAGGACGTATATCTCGCCAAGGCCGTGCAGATGCACGACGACGTGGTGGACAACTACTTCACCCGGATCAAGAGCGGTCTGATCGACATGATCGCCAAGAACCCCGCCGAGGGAGAATACGCCCTTGACCTGCTGATGATCGCCAAATACTTTGAGCGCATCGGCGACCATGCCACGAACATCGCCGAGTGGGTGGAGTTTTCCGTCACCGGCAGCCATAATGCAATTTCTTCATAAGGCAGGCAACGATTGCGTCTGTTAACGAGCAGAAATCCGCTGTTTTCGCAAGTGAAAACAGCGGATTTTTTACATATTTGCGCCGATCTCCCGGATTTTTGCCCGGATGGCGAGCAGATCATCAAAGGTCTCCGGGCGCTTGGATACATCCCGCAGCAGCGCCGACGGGTGGTATATCGCCGTCATCCAGACGCCGTTCCGTTCCACCCACTGGCCGTGCTGCCTCGTAATGCGGTAGTCCGCGTCGATCAGCCGCTTGGCGGCGATGCGCCCAAGACAGACGATGATCTTCGGCTTTACCAGCGCCACCTGATTGCGCAGATAGCCGATGCAGGCGTCCTGTTCCGTCTCCAGCGGGTCGCGGTTGTGGGGTGGGCGGCACTTGACGATGTTGGCAATATAGCAGTTCGTCTCCCGGCTCAGGTCGATGATGCACAGCATATCGTCCAGCAGCTTTCCCGCCGGGCCGACAAAGGGCTGGCCTTTCAAGTCCTCCTGTTCGCCGGGGCCTTCTCCCACGAACATGATGTCCGCGTCCTCATTCCCCACGCCGAACACCACGTTATGCCTCGTCTCACACAGGCCGCAGCGGGTGCAGTCGGCGCAGACGCTTTTCAGTCCGTCCCAGTTCAGCATCGTTACCGGCTCCTCCTGCGTTCTGCCCGTCTCCGGCGGCGCTGGGCGCGGATGCGGGAGCGCATAAAGGAATTGAAGGCCAGATACGCGCCCACAAGTCCCAGACCGATCACGCAGATGGTTCCGATGGTGGACAGCACCCCGGAGCCGCCGACGCCGTCCTTCTCTCCGTTGGAGCGGATGGACACGCCGGTGTCCCCCGTCGCCCGGACGTCCGCCATGGCGTACAGCTCCACCTCCGTGACGCAGGAATTCTGATACCAGACCTCCATCGTGGCGATCTGATCGTCCTTCTTGATAGGCGCGGTCAGGCCGCCGCCCTCCACGGTGTAGTTCATGACGTAATTCTTCATCTGAACACCGGCAGGAACCACCGTATCCACGTCCGTAAAGGACTGTCCCACCACCTGACACTCGCCGCCGGACACCGGCCACTGGTTCACCGCCATGCCGTCGTAAATGATGCGGTTGACCTTATAGTTGTTGAAAACGTAATTGGCAAGTTCGGTTATTTCTTCAAAGTTACCATAGGTTTCCACGATGCCCTTCTCGGTCGTCTTACGGGCAGCACCCAAAACCACGAAAATGACCCGCATGTTATTGTGTTCCGCTGTGCCGACAATGCTCGCCCCGGAATTCTCCGTATAGCTGGCAATGCCGCCGGTATAGCGGGAGCTCATGAACTGTGTGATGACGTGGTCGTCAACCAGATAGTTTGTGGTAGTAAGAGGGCGCTCGTCACTCACAAGATTCGTTGCGGGAATTTTATAGGTTCCCGTCTTGAAAATTTCCGCGAAAGTCTCATTTTTCGTCGCTTCCATGGTGATCTTCACCATTTCCCGGGCGGTGGTGTAGGACGTCGCCGTATCCAGACCGGAAATGTTGCCGAACTCCGTGCTGATGCAGCCCATCTGCTTGACCCGGTCGTTCATCATTTCCTTGAAGCGGTCAGTCGTACCGGCCACATGCTCCGCCAGCGCCACGGCGGCATCATTGGCGCCGATCATCAGCAGCGCGTGAAGCAGATCGTTCACAGTCAGCTGCTCGCCGCTTTTCAGATTTGGCTTCATTTTCAGACTGCTTCCCGGCACCTTGGACTGGATGCCGTCAGAGCAGGTGACAATGTCGTCCAGATTGCTGTTTTCGATCGCCACCAGCGCCGTGACTATCTTGGCAAGGGTACCGGTGGGCAGCTTGGTATCGGGGTTATAGGAGTAGATGACTGTCTCGGTATTCGTCTCATAGGCGAAGGCCGCCAGCGCCGTATCCAGCCGACTGTCGCTTCCCGCCAGAGGGCGCATACCGTTCAGAGTGCGGCAGCCGTTATCGATGCAGACCCGGCCGAAGGGGATCTGGGCAGCCTGCTGCTCGGCGGGCTGCGTTTCCTGCGTTGACGCGCCGGTTTCCGCGGCAGACGCCGGAATCGCTATCTGACAAAGGAGCGCGGCGCACAGGAGCAAGCTTAGCAATCTCAATTTTTTCATATTTTCCCCTCAATATTTCTTCACCGGACTTGTCCGGCGGTGAAAAGTCGTGTATAATGATGGAGATATTATAACAGCTTTTCCCCCTCTAGTCAATCCGGGAGGCAGATTCCCATGAAAAAACCACGGCTCAGCATTCTGATCGCCGTAACCCTTCTTTTCGCCGTATTCACCCTTGGCTTCTTTCTGGGCAGAAACGGCAATCACTGCAGCGTGGAGTTATCCGTTCCCGCTTCCATGCAGACGTCCCCGCCCCAGACCACCCTTCCGGAGCCGACCACCCCGGAAACAGTGGCCGTTACGTTCCCCATCGACATCAACCGGGCGGACACGGAGCAGCTCACGGCACTTCCCGGCATCGGGGAGGTTCTTGCCCAGCGCATCATTGCATACCGGGAGGAAAACGGCAGCTTTCTTTCCACCGATGAGCTTAAGAACGTGGAGGGCATCGGAGAAAAGCGTCTGGAAGCCATACTTGACCTTATTACAGTTGGAGGATGAAAATGAAAATTCTAGTTGTGGACGACGAAGCCCTTCTGGTAAAGGGCATTCGCTTTAACTTGCAGAACGAAGGCTACGAGGTCATCACCGGCAGCGACGGTCTGGAAGCCGTGCAGGCCGTGCAGACCCAGCACCCCGACCTTGTGGTGCTGGACGTGATGATGCCCAACATGGACGGCCTTTCCGCCTGCGCCAAGATTCGGGAGTTTTCCGACGTGCCCATCATCATGCTCACCGCCAAGGGCGACGACATGGACAAGCTTATCGGCTTCGACCACGGAGCGGACGATTACCTGACCAAGCCCTTTAACATCTTAGAGCTGAAGGCGAGAATCCGCGCCCTGCTGCGCCGCGCCGGACGCACCGAGGAAAAGGCCGCGGGAAACAGCCTGACCATCGGCACCATCACGCTGGACCTGGACGCCCGGAACGCCTACCGGAACGGCCAGCTGGCCGATCTGACCGCAAAGGAATTCGACGTCATTGAATTTCTCATGCGCAATCCCAACCGGGTCTACTCCCGGGAAGCGCTGCTGGACACCATCTGGGCTTATGAATACCGCAGCGACATCCGCACCGTGGACGTCCACATCCGCCGTCTGCGGGAAAAGCTGGAGGAAAATCCGGCAGAGCCGAAGTACATTTTAACGAAATGGGGCGTTGGCTATTATTTCCGCAAGTAAAAAGACCGGCTTCCGGGGCTACGGCAATACCCAGTTCCGGTATGCCATGACCTATGTGGTGGTCACGCTGGTCGTGCTGTTTTTTCTGAATATCTACTGCTCCGGCGTCAGCCACAAGCTGTTCTACCAGAGCAAGGAAGCCTCCATGATCGAAAAATGTCTGCTTGCTTCCGACGAAATTTCCACCCTTGAGGTGCTGAACAGCTCCACCGTCACCGGCATCGTCAATCAGCTGGAAAGTCTGAAGGTCACCCGGCTCGTGGTCACCGACCACAGCGGCGCGGCGCTGTATGACAGCAGCGGCGCTTCCGTGGGCACCTACGTTCTGCTTCCGGAGATCTTACAGGCGCTTACCGTCAGCAAGCAGGCCCCGGAGGGGAACAACGTCTTTACATGGACGTACCACGACGGCATCACCGACTCCCGCGCGGCGACCCCCATCGTCTACTATGGCACCGTGGTGGGCTGCGTATACATGACGGAGTACGATACCACGCAGGGCACACTGATCAAATCTCTCCAGCAGACCCTGCTTCGCATCACGCTGATGCTGGAGATTATCGTCGCAGCCTTCTCCGTGGCCTTTTCCAACGCCTTCTCCCGGCGTCTGAACCGGATCATGGCCTCCATGCGCATCATCCGGGAGGGGGATTACTCCCACAAGGTGGACATGGGCGGCAGCGATGAGCTGACCGTTCTGGGCGAGGAATTCAACGACCTGACAGAGCGGCTGCAAACCTCCGAGCGCAAGCGCAGTCAGTTCGTTTCCGACGCCTCCCACGAGCTGAAAACCCCTCTGGCCTCCATCAAGCTGCTGACCGATTCCATTTTGCAGAACAACATGGATATGGACACGGTGAAGGAGTTCGTGGAGGACATCGGCAATGAGGCCGACCGCCTGAACCGCATGACCGCCAAGCTGCTTTCCCTCACCAAAGCCGAAAATCCCCAGCCACAGGAAAGCGAGATCATCTATATGGCGCCCACGGTGCAGCGGGTGGCGAAAATGCTCCGGACGAACGCCAGCTGGTCGGGCGTGACCTTCTGCTTAGAGCTGGACGAGGACACCCCCGTCCTGATTCTGGAGGACGACCTGTACCAGATCGTTTTCAACCTGATGGAAAACGGCATCAAGTACAACCTGCCCGGCGGAACACTGACGGTGCATCTCGGCCGTCAGGAGGACAATGCGGTGCTCACCGTCAGCGACACGGGCATGGGAATTCCCGAGGACGCGCTGGCGCATATTTTCGAGCGGTTTTACCGGGTGGACAAGGCCCGTTCCCGGAAAAGCGGCGGCAGCGGACTGGGACTTGCCATCGTCCGCACCATTGTCCAGCGCAACCGGGGCGAAATTTCCGTTTCCAGTACGGTGGGCAAGGGTACTGTCTTTACCGTCACCTTCCCCGCCTTTGACACGGAGGTGGACAAGTCATGAAGCGGTTTTTCTGTCTGTTTCTCTGCCTGTGCCTGTTTCTGCCCGGCTGTTCCGGCGAGCTGATGAAGAACCCCGTCACCTTTTACTATCCCCGGCGGGAATACCAGTACGGTGCGGAGGACGGCGTGATCTCCAGCGAGCAGCGGGAAGCCTCCGGCCACGCGGATGATCTGCACTACCTTCTTTCCCTGTACCTGATCGGCCCGTCCAGCGACGAGCTGGTCTCTCCCCTGCCATGGGGAACACGGCTTCTTGGGGTAAACCGGCAGGACGGCACCATCACGCTGGAGCTGACAGACACCTCTTTTACCATGACGGACACGGAATTCACCCTCGCCTGCGCCTGTCTGACCATGACCACCCTGTCCATCACTGGCGGGGACGAGGTCACCATCACCAGCGGAAGCCGAAGCGTCACCATGAGCCGGGACAGTCTGACCCTCATTGACGACAGCACCGCTTCCACAACGGAGGAAACCAAATGAAATTCATTTCATGGAATACAAACGGCCTGCGCGCCTGTGTGGGCAAGGGCTTTCTGGACGCCTTCAACGCTCTGGACGCGGATTTCTTCTGCTTACAGGAGACGAAACTGCAAGCAGGACAGATCGACCTTCCTTTGGATGGCTACAGCCAATACTGGAACTACGCCGAGAAAAAGGGCTATTCCGGCACGGCCATCTTCGCAAAGCAAGCCCCCGTCTCCGTGCGCTATGGTCTTGGACAGCCGGAGCTGGACACCGAGGGGCGGCTCATTACGCTGGAATATCCCGGCTTCTTCCTCGTCACCTGCTACACCCCCAACGCCCAGCGGGGGCTTGCCCGCATTGACCACAGGCTAAAATGGGACGAAGCCTTTCGGGCATACCTCAGCGAGCTGGACAGGGAAAAGCCCGTTATCGCCTGCGGCGACCTGAACGTCGCCCATCAGGAGATCGATCTGAAAAATCCCGCCTCCAACCGGGGCAACGCGGGCTTCTCCGACGAGGAACGGGAAAGCTTCGGGCGGCTTCTGGACGCCGGGTTCACCGACTCCTTCCGCCGTCTCCACCCGGACGCCACCGGCGCGTACACATGGTGGAGCTACATGTTCAACGCCCGGGCGAACAACGCAGGCTGGCGCATTGACTATTTCCTCGTCTCCGACCGCATTGCGGACAAGATCACTGCCACGCCCATTTATTCGGACATCCAAGGCTCTGACCACTGCCCGGTGGGGCTGGAAATCAAGCTGTAACGTCAAAATGGCAGGAACGGAAACCGTTCCTGCCATTTTGTTATTCCGGAATTTCGATCCCCACCTGTTCCCCTTTCCGAACCAGATAGCTTTTTTTCAGGCGCTCTATGTAGGCAAAGGGTTCCTCCGGGGAAATGGGGATAAATTTTCCGGCGGGCTTGTCATGCTTGGGCAGGAGTGAAAATGTCAGTTCTCCTTCCCCCAGCCGTTTGACCGGCAGCGAGGTGTTCAGCCCGAAGCCGCCGTCCACCGGCACCACCAGCCCCAGACTTTCCCGCTTGTCAGCGCAAGTTACCCAGAGTCTGCACATCACGTCCCCGGTCAGCTCGCAGCGGCACAGGAAATGATAGTAAAGCCCCTGCCTTGTCACCTGCACCTTTCCCACCGGACGGTTTCCGAAATATACGCCGTAATTTTCTTCCAAATGCAACGCCCCCTGCCGCATTCTATGCCGCAGGGGGCTTCATTATGAATCATGTTGCCCGTCCGCCGCCGGGAAGGCCGAAGCTGACGGCAATGGCGTCGTCCACCTGCGCCATCTGGTTTTCGTCCAGATGCCCCATGTGCTCCCGCAGGCGGCGCTTGTCGATGGTGCGAATCTGCTCCAGAAGGATGATGGAATCCTTGCTTAACCCCACACTTCCCCCCGCGATGTTGATATGGGTAGGAAGCCGGGCTTTCCCCGTCTGGCTGGTGATGGCCGCCGCAATGACCGTGGGGGAATGGCGGTTTCCGGTGTCGTTCTGCACGATCAGAACAGGCCGGGTCCCTCCCTGCTCGCTGCCCACGACCGGCGACAGGTCGGCATAGAATATGTCGCCCCGTTTGACTGATGGTTCCGTCATAGTGTTCACTCTCCGTGCATCAATACCCACGCTACCGGATGAATCCATATGTAACGCGGTAATCCTATTCTCCCACGCCATGACCGGATTTATACGAGTTTTTAATAAAATCATTTAATAGATTTCTAATTATCTCTTTAGATGTTCTTATATGCCGGTATAGCCCGTTATTCCGGGCTTTTCCGGCACTTTTCATATCGGAAGAACCTCACAAATCTTTTTATTACCCCTTATGTTTTCGCTCTCAAAAGTAGTAAAAGCAGTAGTAAATTCTGCGTACTACTTATGCCGCCTTGGTTTCCTCGGCGCTTTCCGCCGCAGGCTCCGGCTTGGCCTCTGCGGTGGTTTTTGCCTTGGCTTGCAGTCGTTCCATTTCCTCCTGTGCGGAATGGAAAGTAGCGTGGGCGTAATAGTTCAGCGTCATTACAATGTTGGCGTGTCCCATGATGTACTGCAATGCCTTGGGGTTCATGCCCGCGTTTGCCATTCTGGTACAGAATGTATGCCGCATGGTGTGCGGCGTCATCACATCGGGCAGCGGCTCCTTGTGGCACTTGTTGTACTTCTTGGCAAGGCACTTGAACATGGCGTCATAGTTGACGGCGGTTTTGGGCAGGCCGTCCCGGTTCAGGAACAGGAAGTCCTTATAACCATCAACCTCAATGCACCTGCCGTCCCTGCGCTTCTTCAACACGCGCTCAAACGCTTCATAGGCGGCTGCGCTCATAGGCACTTGACGGAATCCGCTTTCTGTTTTTGGCGCTTCGATATAGTAGCCGTCCTCGGTGCTTCTCAAAAGCTGGTGGTCTACATTCACAAAGCGCTTCTCAAAATTCAGGTCGGCGGGCGTCAGGCCGCAGAGTTCGGAAATACGAAGCCCGGTTTCCAGCAGGATCACCACCTCGTCATAATACTTGGCATAGACGGGATCGTTCTGCATGAAGTCCAAAAGCTCGTTTTCCTGTGTAGGGGTAAGCGGCACCTTTGGTACGGTATCGTCGTTGATAACCTCATTGATCTGGAAGTCAAAGGGATTCTTGCGGAGGCAGTCGTCCTGTACGGCCATATAAAAGATGGCTTTTAAGGAACGCTTGCTGTTGCAGATGGTGTTGTAGGCAACGCCTTTTTCCTGCATACGCAAGGCCCATTCTTTCGCGTCGGACAGCTTCACGCTGTCAATGCTGGCCGCGCCCAGCTTATCTTCGGACAGAAGTTTCATCAACTGCTGGCGGCTCTTTTGGGTTCCTTTCCGCACATTCCCGCGCTGCCGGATGTACTTTTCGTAAAGCTGGCACACGGTCATTTTCTTGCCGATGGTGTCGATCCCGTCGTCAAGGTCTTTCTGTATCTGCTTGATCTTCTCGCGCAGGGAAAGACAGGGCCGCTTCCCGGCAGGTACTTTGTCGGTAGGTACTAACTTCCATGAGTAAACAAACTGGGGTTCTCCAAAGGTGTCAATGTATTTGTAAGCGTATCTTCCATCTGATCGCTGGCTCTCTCCAGACTTCAAAAGGCGGCCTTTGTTGTCCCGTCTTTTTTCATCTCGTTCTTTTCTTGGCATTTCGTCATGCTCCTTTCCATGACGGAAAGAGCCTTGACACGCTTATAACCTATTATAACACGCGCAAGGCCCTTTTTCACTATATTGTGTCAAGGGAATCAATGATTTTTTCAAACTGCTTCCGCTTGATCTGGATGCGGTTGCCGTTCAGGATCACCCAGCCAGCGGTGGGGTTTTCCTCGGCAAGCCGACGCAGTTTGTTTTCCCCGATCCGAAAATATTTGGACGCTTCCTCAATGGTAAGCGTGTATTTCTCCCAAATAGGCACATCGTTATTACTCATAACATGGCCCCCTTTCTTTTCAAAACAAAGGTTGTTTTTTGTGAAAGTGGGCAGAAAATAACGGACGGCTGCTGGCACAGCTCCACGGGAATCTCACCCCCGCGTGGTTCTCACGCGGCCCTGCTCGTTGCCTGCGACGCTTCAAACGCTCGGACTACGACGGCAAGGGCGTATCATTGTCCTGCCTGCGCGTCGTCGCCCGCAGGCTGCCACACCTGCTTTACGGCCCGGTAAAATCGCTCCGCTTATCCCAATGAGGGAAAGCCTCTTGGCGCACCTGCCGCCCGGCTCGGCACAGACAGAATGTATCCGTCTGCCCTATGACGCGCCGCCATTGTCCTGCGGGCGTATTTGTCAAGGAGCAAAGGGGCCGCCGGGAAAACTGGCAGGCGGGGAAAGGGAAAGCCGCCTGTCTATGGCCGGGGCCTTAACCGTCAGTCGCCAATGGGACTAACGATGGAATGGATCAGCTTGATTTGCAATCGGCGCTTCATATACTCGTCAATGCAGATATGAGGCTGGCCGCTGCCGTCATAGAGCGTCCGGGTACACAGCTTATTGATATAGCCGTCATAATGCTGCAAGACACGCTCCACGGCTTCGGCGTTACCGGCGCAGGCCGCGTCGATCACAAAATCAGGCAGAGGGCTTTTGCCCTTGTAACTGGATTGCTTCATCCGCGTTTAACCTCCCTCCGGCATGAACGCCATCAATTTTATACGCAAGTCTTTCAGGGTGCTTGTCCTGTGGCGCTGGACTGCGCTGCGGGACATTCCCATCAGGCGGCCGATTTCTTCGTCAGTCAAATCCAGAACAAAGCGGAGAATCAAAATACTCTGCTCGTCTTTTGGCAGGCTGGCAAACGCTTCGGCCACAAGCTCGTTGTCGATATGTAGGTCATAACCATGCGAACTGAATGTAAAGCTGTCGCAGGAATACCGATCTACGGTCGAGAGCTTGTCCCAATCAGCCGGGGAAAGAGCGTCCAGCGACACTTCACGGTCGCGGCGGCACTTCATTTCCCGCAGATAATCTATCGCCTCATGGTACAGAACCAGCTTGCAGTAGCGGTCAAACTGGCCCCATTCACCGTATTTGCGGGGGATCGCTTCCATCTTCTCACCCCCTTTCTATGGGGGATGTGGTGGTTCTCTCCCTTTCCGCCAATAGAGCGAATGGAATCTCTCTGGCTGCCCGCTAAACGCCTCCTTTTTTCACTTTTTTGAAATTTCTTTTTGCGCCGGATAGCAGACCGCAGGAAATAACAAAATTCGCCCGGCAGGTCAAAGACCCACAGGGCGAAACAAAAAGCAATATGTTCTTTTCTTACATGGTATAGTACATACGCACAGCCGCTTGTCCCCGCTGCCGGGGGACGGCTTTTTTTGACAGGCTAATCCCTGTCGGATTTTGTCGAAGTAGTTTTCGTTGCATAGCGGCTCCCTCCTAAAGCCGCCATGCCAGAACACGGTGCAGGGGTCGTCGAAGCAAACAGAAACGGCGGCCTTGATCTACTCAAAACCGCCGTATCGTCAGTGATACAGGAAAGCGCACGAAATCCTCTGCCCGTCAGCGGTTTTTTTCTTTTCCCCGCTGTGGAGGCAGATGTTTGAATATAGCAGCTTGCTTCATTCCACAAAGAACAGAACCCGCCGGATCAGCTCCGGGATATTGACCGGGGCGGTGATATAGTCGTTCACGCCCTCATGCCGGTATTCATATTCCGTGGCAAGGTCGTTGTTCTCGGTGAGGATAAAGAACGGCAGAAGCCGGACAGGGGGATTCTTCATTTGGAACATCCCCGCCACCCGCCGCAGCGTATGAAACAGCTCCATTGCTGTGCCGTCCGGCAGTTCCACATCGCACAAGATCAGGTCTATTTCCTTATCCTCAAAAATCCGGCGCTTGGCCTCTGCAATCGAGGAAACCAGAATCAGGTCAAAGCCCTTTTGCAGCATAGCAGCCCGCAG
>ERZ780198.2495-NODE-2495-length-14006-cov-4.257329_pt1 | contig 14006 bp, 11 predicted proteins | sample MGYA00510979_ERZ780198 | MGnify/ENA primary metagenome ERZ780198 (study PRJEB29588, sample SAMEA2158039) | human gut metagenome | biome: human gut; feature: human-associated habitat; material: faeces | place: Denmark | collected 2008/2010 ...
TCTATCAGCAAACGCCGTATGAATTTGTTGATGCAGCGGAGATTATTGGAAAATAGCGGTATTTAAAGGGCTTGACAATAATTTCAAAAATCGAGAAAACCAAGATAAGTTGGTATATTTTCGTATAAATTGATATAGTTTTATATATCAATGGAGACAAAATGGAGATTACTAAGAATCAAATGGAGACAAAATAATATAACAATTCAACCGCAAAGAACTTTTGCAAAATCGTAAAAAATAGGGACAGGTAGAAATTCATCTACTTGTCCCTAAATTATTTTTACATCCTATTACAACATCTGTCCGTTCCATTTCCGACTATTCTCTGTGTCATATTCATCATGAATCCGAACTAGAGTATCATTCTTCATAAGCGTCTTCCTGAGTTTCATATAAGCGTTTTAAAGGTAGCCGAGTACCACTACCGTCTACAAAACGTATAATTGCCAAACTTCCACTAATACGAACTATTTTACATTCCCGAACAGTTCTATTGTTTTCTATAATCCATGCAACATCACCTTGTTTCATATTATCACCTCTGATATATTATGATATTATAACAGAATATATATTCGATAATTTTGGTTAAACGGCAGTTTAAATCAAATTGTGGTAGATGTAAGTGATAAATTAGATACAAGTTTAGTATCTGGAAGTTGTGCATACATTAAATACGGAAAAATAGTTATTGTATATATCTCTCTTAATCCTAAAGTTGCGTGCGATAATAAATTAATTCTTCCGTCTGGAACTTTACCACCCCCATATCAATACATGTACCATTCAGTAAATACATGGGGATTTAATATTGCAGATTCACTATTTGCGGTGAACGCAGATGGAAATATGAGTTTTTGGTGCGTAGAAGAGAGTCTAAATCGCATGATATTCGATTCTTTTGTATATATGATGCTTTGATAAAATGCTTTATCTATCCTATTTTTACATTATTAATGTATACACCTCCAGGCATATCTAAATTTATATTAAACTTAACTTTGTTATCTACTGTAATTAGTGGTTGTATATAAGCGATTCGCATTCCGTTTTTGTCAACAAACTGCAATGCTTTTAACCAAGTATCGGTTTCTATTTTTTGATTCAAAACATATGAATCGTCTTTAACAACAAGACCATTTACCGTTTTTATATTATTTAAACTGCCGTTTAAAGTCGTTAATTGATCCTGTAAAGCCTTACCCTGTCTTGCGTCTAATACAAAATCAGCCTCAGTTGTAGTGAGATTATTTGCGACATTAGCTTTATCAATCTTATTATCAACCAAGGCTATTTTATCTTGTAATGTTTTAGCGAGAGCAATTACTTTTGTAGCATCGTCTCTTGTGATTGTGATCCCATCAACTTGAATTGTGTCTGCACCATGAAGCGTACCATCTTCGTCAGCAGTAATAGTAGTACCGTCTGGTGTATATTTTGTCAGTCCATCTAACTTCTTTGCATATTCCTTTGTCATAAGCCCATCGACTTCATTTGTAGCCTTTGGAATAGCATTAGCAGAAATTGCAACCCATTTACCACCATTATAACGATATGTATAATCAGTATCTTTTACATTAACCGTCCATCCGTCATCTGGGGTAGGATATGTGGTTGCAATGTCATCAAAAGTATTAACAGCCTCTTTCCAGTCGATATTGGTTTCGAGAGTAGAAAACTTATTATCTACCTCAGATTTGGTATATTTGTCATCCCAAACCTTTTTTCCATTTTCAAGGTCTGTTTTTAGTTGATTTTCCACACTTTCTGCTCGTGTTTTTTCCGAAGAAACCGCTGTTTCAAGTGAAGTGATTTTTTGGGTATTGTTTGAGATATTTGTGTCATTCTTTTTAATGTTCTCTGTATTCTTTGACACATTTTTCTCAATTTCATCAACTTTTGCCTTTACGACTTTATTCTGAATCGGATTTGTTGAGATAGAAGAGAGAGCATCATCAACAGGCAATCCTCTGACAATACCATTCTCGTCAATAGTAATTGTGCTTCCATCTACTTTGGATGCAATATGTCCATTATTGTCATTAAGAGTAACAGGGTATCTTTTTATATTCTCATTTTTGCTTTTCTTACAAATATACAATCTATCATCTGAGTATTCAAAGTAATATCCATTTAACTTGCTATTAATATTTCCAATGGCTTCATCAATCAGTCGAATATTACTTTTTCCACCAGTACCAGTTAAGGCTTCAAACACACTTGTCTGTAACTCATCATAGTCATCTCTAATAGACCACAATGTTACACCAGTATTCTGTAATATTTCAGACATTTAATTCTCCTTTCATTAAATTGCTTTCTTTCTTCCCAAAGTTTCTATTGGTTCATTTGGGATTTCGCCTAAAGCACCCGATAAATTTCCTAACTTTAAGAAATACCAAGCCGCTAAATTTACAGGTGGATTATCAATTGAAATATCATTATTTGCAATACGAAGTACACTGCTAACAGAAGTGTTAGCCACTCCATCGAAAATGATAGAATTATCTTTCATTTTCTCAGGAATAGCAACATTATGTTTTACATCGTTTTTAATTTTTACTTCATTAATCATCTCGGAAACTTTGGCAATATAGATCCAGAAAGTGTTTACGATTTTTAGATTTGATTCTGATGGGTGTAATTTTACCATCAGTTTATTTAAAAAATTATTCTTTACAATGATATTGTTTTCTGTTATCTTAGGATAAATTTTGAGAGAACTGTCAACGGTTTTGGTTGTAATTTTAATGACATTTGGTTTTGTTTTTAATCCAAGTCTCAGTCTTGTTACAACCGTATTTTTAATTTTAATGACATTCGCCCTAAACAATCCTTGAGTATAAGCAGTAATTCCATGTATCATCTCAGAATAACTATGTGAATTATCTATAATAGCTTTGATGCTATGGTAATTACTTCTCATATTACCACCTCACATCTTCTAAGCATTAAGAATAGTGGTGGTCAATCCATTCTCAGGGAACTCCAAAATCGCACCTCTTGGTACTTCCTGCGTCTTTGTGAGCTGTCCATAAAAAAGCATATTGCCGCCTGTCTCCTGGTCGAACATAGCCCAGTGAGTAATTGGTGCGGCTTGTGTAGTCCATGATTCTTCTGCCTCAGCAAAACGAAGTGTACTAGAATTTGAAATACTTCCACCATTAGCTGCGTTCCAATTCACAGAATTAGAAGAGATTGCCAATCGCTTATAACTTGAAGCGTCTGGTTCAGTACAATTCGATCCTGCATCTGTGGGTGCAGATTTACTCAATGCAACATAAATAATGCTTGGTGGAGTATAGCTTTCTCCTCTAAACTGATTATCAAGTGTTTTATTTTTTAAATATGTAGTCATTGCCATAATAGCTTTCCTCCTTATTTTTAATTATTTAATTAAAGGTTTGATTGATATTTTGCCGAGATCAGCAACAAAGATAGAACTGTGAATATCTCGAATTATAATTTGATGTGTAAACTTTCCGAATAAGTTCATAGTGTCTGACGGTAGAAGAGTAATAGTAATTACATTTTCCTCATATTTGACTTCATCTGGACTATCTGCTGAAGTTTTTGAAGCTAAACATTCGGTTTCTCCGTAGCGGCTCATTCGCCATTCAACAGATTCTATTGCTACATTTTTAAATTCTTCTCCAAGAATTGTATATAAATCTAGTGTAATTGTCTGTTGTGATCCTTCAATCATACCAAAGTCTGAATTATTAAATACTTCGCATGACATTTGATTACCTCATTATTCTTATGACTCCTTTGTTACATTTTTTGTTTTGTGCTCTACAATTGGGTTGTTAAGGATTACACTAATCTGTGCGATTCCCTGTGCTTGCTGAATCCCCGTAAAACTCATAGAGTTCAGTATATTAAAAAGAAGCTGAATCTTATCTTTTGGATAAGAAACAACTTCCTGTTTCTGCGTATTATTTTGTTTTTGTTCCACTATCTAATTTGCTCCTTTATTTTAATGAAGATGATTTAACCATTTTTCTAACAATACTTCTAACATCAGATGCAGTTTGATATGATGAATGAGTGTGAGATTTTTTTACATAATATCCATCTGCTGTTGATTTTGTTAAATAACTTGATAAAGAGGATTTTAATGCAAACCTATCATTACACCATTCCTCTCTTGCAAGGTAAGAACTATAATTATCAATATAAGGCGTATTTTTAAAATGTACATTATTTGTGGTATCGAATGTAAGATACCCACTAGGGCATGTAATTTTTGGGTTAGATAACATAATAAAATTTAATTGCTTCAACGATAACTCCTGCGTTGTTATAGAATCTCTTTTTATTAATGAACACAAATCATTAGAATCCCAACCAATATTCAATGCATTTATAATCATAGTATTATTTTGACCTAATAAATCGAACGATAACCCCCCAGGAGATAATACGGCATTCATATAACCAATAGAAGTATTTATATAACCACTATACAACGATGTTTCTCCAATATTCCATCCACCAACTTTACCAGATGTAGCGTTCATATTTCCACTTGAATCAACGGTGAACACATTATTGATATTGATAGAACCACCGACAATATCACCGTTGAATGTGCCACTTTTGGCATACATATTCCCATTCTTGTCAACTGTGAACGTTCCATTACCAATGTCAATAGATCCACCCTTTAATTGTCCTGAGAAAATTCCTTCTGCACCTTGCAATTTTCCGCTAAATATTACATTACCATCAGAATCAATATAAAACTGCCTATCATTCCCCTTATAAATAGAGAACAATTCTTCATTTTTGTTCGGTTGAATACGCACAGAGTTATTGCCACTAGAAGCAATAAACCCATTTTCATCAAATTTGTATGATGCCAAATCATTTTCGATCCAAAGTTTTTCCGAAATTGTTAATTTTGATTGAAGAACTTCTGCATTGATTCCATATGCATAATTTCCATTTTTATCAATAGGAATCTTACCAATAGCCATTTTACTTGTCTGAAAACCATCATCAGAGAATACCATCATATTATTGATAATCTTAATCTGTTCAGGATCAAAGTCATTGCGCTCATTATTCCACATCCTAAATGTCATGCCAGTTTCATCCCAAACTTGACTCTGGTTTGATGCATTATGAATTTGGACAGTTGCAACATCTAATCCATATTTCCGCATTTCTTCAACAAAGTTACTTTGATTTACAGATTTATCATACTGGTTTTTATTAAATTTGAAACTCATTGCAGCCGAATTAGCTTGTGCTTGAATACTAGATGCATCTTCATAAATATCATGTACTCGAACAGCATCAGAGAAAGTTACATCAATCTTACTCGTGTCATTATAATCAACTGTAAAGCTAATTAACCTAAGTTTAATAATGGTGTCGTAATCAGTAGCCATTCTTATAAAATTACCAAGTTGAAAATACTTCAAGAATCCTTTAAATTGTGGAATAGTAAGAACATTAGAAAGAGTAGAAGAGTATTGATATTGTGGTCTACATTTCTTAGATAAATCTTTCCATGCAACATTAAATAACTGTCGCTCAATATCAAATCTTTCTGTGTCTGTTGTATTATCTGTGGTGATATAGTTGTCATTACTATATGTTTCCTCTACGACATAAGAATCAAGTGTTTCCCATTCATCCTTAGTAAACCATTTATCCATATCCAACTGAGATTGAATAGCGTTTCTTTCTGCGATAATAGAATTATATACATCTGTGGCAGAATCAACCTCAGTTTTTCTTTTGTTGTATTCGGCAGTAACATTATTCAAATCTTTAAGGTTCTGCTGATATAGATTATAGTTAAAAGAATTTGGTTTATTCATACCTTGGGCACAATAAACTTCATCTATATTCTTGAATGATTTAACCTTAGAATCCAAAAACTCTAATCCATATTTAGTCCAATCCTTAGAGTCCAAACTATCAGGTAATCGTGTTTCGAGATCCTGAATTACACCAATCTGATTGCCAAGACGCTTCATAATTTCTTCATACTGTGGCTTTAATGACTGATATTTCTCATTATATACCTTCACCTTATTCTGAATAGATTCTTCCATTTCTGGTAGATAATACTCAAAATTGTAAATCTTATTTGTGCTATTTGGGTTGACTTCATTGATATAAATTCCATCACCGCCATTTACACGATAGCATGTGATAATACTATTTTCGTCAATGGTTTCTGTCATAGATTGTGCAAGATTATCCATAGAAACATAGATATTTGTATCATCGCCATAATTGTCTAAGTCATATGCATTTACAGTCATATTGAATGTATCAAAAATAAACAAGCAATTAAATGCCTCTGATACATCACCAGTCAAGAATGAATATACATCATTATCATCTACATCAAAACTACGTTGTTTACTCGCAAGAGTTGCATCTACATGACCAACTGACCAATTCGGAGCAACATTTAATACTCGATTCAACAGACTTCCTTTTGGGTTGGCAGGATCGTAGAAGATGGTCTTTACATAATCGTCATACAAAATCTCGCCAGTATTACATTCAAAATCAATAAGTCGCTTATTACATAAAGTGCATTCCAATGAGTTTGCAGTAATACCTTTTGAAATACCAGTGTTCTCAATATTAGTCTCCACATGAATTTTGTACCAACCAATACCTTGAATCATAATCAGACGGTCTTCTTGAAAATCGTCATAATGTTCATATTTCTTACCATTGATGTCTCTATATATTTTAAAAGAAGCAGTCTGATAAGCATTTAGATTAAAAGTAAGAGATAAATCATCATAAATACTTACTGCACCAAGAAAAGTTTTATCCTTTTTAGCAATGTAGATAATTGGTTTTTCAAGATTATTCAAAAAATCAACTGGTAAATTGAATGATTGAACTGCCATCAGATCACCACCTTCCTTATTGGTCTATATTTCATCGTAAGAGTGCAATTGCCCTCTACCTTAAATTTATTCGTTCTCTTATTAATGTCATTTACAATACGTGGAAACTTATAATTTGAATCTTCATAGAGCTTATGCGATAGAGCGGTAGAAGTCATTTCTAATATAGTTGAGTCAATATTGATTATCTCATTATTTACACAATTATTTAACTTGAAAATTTCACCCGATGTTTCATTGGTAATTTTAAGATTGCAAGCACTAGAAATGTCAATTTCTATATCGGGATAAATATAACCAATTTCATCACTCATATCTACAAACTTTAACATACCAATACCATTTTCTGTTGTTGTTTTTAGTGTAATTAACTGTCCAAACCCAAATGGAGCATCTGTTGTCCCTGTGATTGTAATCCCCATAGTATTACCTGCAACAGAAATAGGAGATACATTTAATTGGGCATTAAAATGAACTGTATCATAATCTAATCGTGTAACTGTGAATTCCTTATAATCGTCTTTTCTCTGTAACCATCGAGCAATTGCAGAATACTCATATGAATCAATTGGCTCAAAATTCTGTTTCATAACTTGGAATTCAAACTTAATTGCTTCAGAATAATTTGTTCCACTTTTATACCATCTATTTTGAATAGGAGAGGAGGTTAGTGTAAATTCAATATTACCACCTGTCGTATCAGATGGAGTATTCCCGTCAAATTCACATACCATCAGTCCATACTCATCGGAAGTTTTATTATCAAAAGTAAAACTACGAGTTTGAATTGTCATGGTAGCCTCCTTTCTTTTTACATCATTTTCTTCATTTCTTTTTCATATTTCTTTTTGAGTTTTTTCATTTCTCTGTTAGTGCCAGAAAACTCTCTATTTAACTTTTGTGTCTCAGAAATAATATCCTGTAATTCCTGAATATCACTTCCAAAACTTTCAATTTCTTTCTCTAATTCAGTGTTCTCTTCCTGCAACTTCCGAATCTGTTCATCACGTTCAAGAAGCAGTTTTTCAAGAATACTTACTTTTCTTTCATTAGTCACTTCTGACATACGTTTTCCTCCATTAAAATAGAAGAGGATATTTCACCTCTCCATAAATTATCTTCTTACTCCTTTAGCATAAGTAGCTTGGTTAATCTTTCTTACAACATTTTCAGCCTGTTTCTGAGCGACACCTTCCATCTGCTTAACAATCTGGTCTGTAGCGACACCTTCAACAATAGTTCTATTGTCGATTTGATAAGTAGGAGATTGTGATGAAACTTTCTCAATAGGAATGTTCTTCAAATTGCCAATAATAGAGTCAATCTGCGGAATAATAGGTTTAAAATTCAATAACGCTTGTGTCTGCTCCTTAGAAAGAACAGCTTCCCCACGTTTCAAAAAACCAACACCATCTTCACCTGAAAGTTTAACAAGGTCTGTAATGATACCGCCAGTTGAGAACGAAGCGTCTTTTATAAGTTTCTTGAGAGCTGAAGCAATTTTTTCTCTATCGTTTTTACCAGATAAATCGCTTTTTACAGATACACCAAGTTTCTTCGCAAGGGCAACTTCATTAGCCTTACTTAGAACTTGTCCATGCTGTTTATCATAAAGATACTGATTAAGAGCACCGTAATACGATTTCTTGTGTGTTGCCGATACTGAATGCTTAGATATCCATTCTGTAATATCACTTGCTTTCTTTCTGAGTTTATTCAATTCTTGTTGCTTGTCAGCATTGTTATTACCAGAAGTCCCTGAATCGTTTGGTGAGCCAATTGATTGAGTTTTATTCACTTTTGTCTCTGCATACTTAGCACTTGCTTCAGCGGCTTTATCAGCAGCCTTACAAACTCTATCCCATGAAGACTCAATCAAACTAAGCTGTGCAGTAATATTTGGTACGTTAGATGATAATGTACTTGCATAATCACCTACAGCGTTTCCACCCTTTTCCCAAGCATTAGTAATATAAGTTGAGATATCGTATCCAGTATCCTTTGAGATCTTTTCTATGTTAGATGCAACCTGTGAAGAATTTGCATTTACATATGTGAGTGCATCGGAGAATACCTTATTGGTGTCTTTCAGATAGTCCTCTGCTTGCTTTTTGCTATTTTCAAGCATTTTATCAAGAGCATCCTCCTGATCGGAAACAGAATGATCGTACAACATATCAGATTGGTCTTTACGAGCATCCTGAAGGTCGGATTTGAGCTGTTGCAATTTTTTACGATTTTCTTCAGAATCATCGCCTTCCAATGCCGCAATCTGCTTTTCCAACTTAGCAATATTCTTATTAGAATCAGCTAACTTATCATTCCACTCTTTTAAGGACTTATCTGTTTCTAACAATTCCTTTTTCTTTGAAATTGCTTCTTCCAAAGCATCGTTCTGCGCATCGAGTCCTTGCTTTACATAGGCAACTAATGACTTCTTAGCTTCGTTTGCAGATTTAATGGAATCACGCTGACCTTGCTGATACTCACGAAGTTTAGAGTTATAATCAGTAAGACCAATTTCTCCATCATTATACATCTCGTTCAAATCAGCAATAGCATCTTTGTACTTTTGAGCCTCAGCAAGATATGTATCATAATTCTGTGCGGTCAATCCCATAGCAGTAATACCATCCTGCGTAATCATTCCTGTATCACTATTAAACAGATTGTCAGAATCAAGCATGTCAATTAAGAAATCTGTCTCGTCTGTGATGTCTCCAAGCTTATTAAGCAACTCATCAAAACGGTCAAACTTCAACTCATTGATAGACTTTTGAAACTCCGCAAGTTCCTGCTCATCCTGTTGAATAGATTCATAGACACCATTTAAAGCTTCTTGTGCTTCATACCATTCATTACTGCCAAACTTAATCGTAGATAATTTCTTTGCAAGTTTTCCAGCTTCTTCTTGTTTAAGCTTCATGTCAGATTTGACGGCATTTGCCTGACGTGTATAGTAAGCCTCACCAATCAACTGACCTTTTGCTTCAGCTATATTAAGAGAATTGGATACAGCGTTCTTTCTCTGCTCAATCAGCCCAGCTTTATTGTCGTACCTTTCCTGTACCTTATCAAAACGATCTTTTCTAGCCTGGCGCACATTAGAGGTGTGATCCTCTTTAGCCTGATTATAATTATCAGTTGCGGTATTCTTTGCAAGAAGATATTCATTATGTGCTATGCACTTTTTCCTAAGAGTGTCATTTTCAATCTTGTTAATAAGATTATACGAAATTGACTTATTGGATTTTAAATTACTCTTAATAGAATTAAATTCCTTTTGAGTAAGACCAATGTTTTTAGCTTTTGTTTTTTTTAGAGACTTTGTAAGAGAACTCTTATTGGATTTATAACTCTTTGTTGCACCAGTATAAGCAGTTTTTGAAGCTGATAACTGGCTATTGTAGTTTTTAATAATCTGTTTATATAGACCTTCGATATCAGACGTACCGATTTTCTTTGTTGGATTAAATGTAAGATTACCTACCTTGGCATTCAGAATATCCATCTTTGTTCCAAGTTTTTCAATCTTATCAGAAGCACTATCAATCGGGTTGTTCGCTAAAGTCTCATATAAATCCTTTAACTGATCCGTAAGACTGGCGACCTGTTCCTTGCAAGCTTTTGCTTTCTCATAATAGGTCTGATAATCCTTTAATGCATTTTTCAGGTTTTCATTCTTAATAGAAGCGATACCTGTTCCATCAAGAGTACCTTCACGGATAAGTTTCTTGTAATGTTCAAGTGTCTTGGACGATACACCTTTGACCTTTTTTACATTCCTTCCGCTTGTCGTTGTAGAACCACTTATTCCACTAAAATGTGAACCAGATACAAAATCCTTACGAGATGAAAGCTTGGAAACTCTTACAGATGCGCCAGTATGAGGGGATTCAATAAACTTACCGTCTCCACCATAAATACCTACATGTGTGATGTTATTCTTGCTTCCAAAGAATACTAAGTCACCAGCTTGCAAATTTTTCTTCGATGTAATTTTTGTTCCCATCTTAGCCTGGTCAGCCGCATGATGTGGTAAACTTACACCAAACTTCTTGTAAATCTGTTGAGTAAAACCAGAACAATCAGCACCACTTGTAAGACTTGCGCCACCCCAAACATATTTCAAACCAAGATAATTTGTAGCCTCATCATACAAAGAGTCCCCACCTGTAGAGGAAGATGAGGAAGTTGTCTTTTTGCTATTCTGTTTTTTCGCAGCTTTATTGGCATATGCTATATATTTCTTGTATGCTTTTTCCTGTGCGGTAATAGCATTGGTAGTAGCTTCGATAGCTTTTCTTGTTTGATTTTTCTTCTGACCGAATGTGAGAAGATCATCAATCTTGTCTTTAGCCTTAGATGCCTTGTCTGTAAGATTGTTAAGTTTAATCTCAATAAAATCAAATACCTCAGCAGCATCGGACTTTGTTTTTGATTTGGATTCCTTAGGAGGTTTATAACTTGATGAACCAGAAGGATTTACTTTCACTTGTGGTATATCTAACTTTGCACCAGCAGAAGTTGTTACACCATTTACAATGTCTTGAACTGCATTGTTAATGTTATTGCGCATTTCATCAGACATAATTGGATTGTCTGATAATCTTTGTTTTAATGCCGCAAGTTTATTTAAAGCCTTTGTACCTGCACCAGCCATTTTAGCAAGAGTGTAAATATTTTGACAATCTGCATCAGTTACAATAGTAGTTTTGTTACAATACTGTTTTTCTAATGTGAAAGCTGAGAGTTTTTCCTTTTCCTGTTCTGTAATATCGCCAAGATTTTTAAGTTTAAGAATATCTGCAACTGTGGCATTTTGCAAATCTGTAGATGCATCGGCAGAAAGAAGTTTTTCAAATCTAAGTTCTTCTTCCTTTTTTGTCAAAGCCTCTGTTACAATTTGCTCGGCATTTTTAACGCCCATATCTTCAAGCTGAGTGATATAATACTGTTTGTTTTCATCGGTAAGATTAGCGAGGAAATTGCCATCATTTACCCATTCAGTAGCAAGAGCATTGGCTGCTTTCTGGCACTGATCCATGCTAGATTCAGAACTACCCATTACCTCTTCAAACTTATCCCAAGATTCGAGACCTCTAACAGAAACATCAAATCCTGCTAAATCAGAAGCGGATGCAACTGTACCATTCTTCTTGTCAGCAAGCATATCAGACATTTTGGAAATCTGTGTAGACATAGAAGAGAGCTGTGTAGAAGCGTTTACAAGACCGTTAATTTTTCTTGCAAGTTCTTCTGCTGAAAGACCTGTTTCATTCATCAACTGCTGACCACCAGCCAAACCTTCAAGTGCGTTTTCTGTTAATTGTCCTGCATTCGCAAGGTCAAGAAGATCCTTTTTAAGAGTTTTTATTGCATCATCATCTGTAGAATCAAGTGCAGTCCAAGCATCTTCAAATGATGTCGGAGAAATCGGTGTTTCATTGGCTTCTTTATTCAAACTGTCTATAAAATTATCAACATCTTGTTTTGTTTTAAATTTTACGTCATCAGGAATTTCTGCATTTAACAAAATTGTTCTGTCTTCTTCAGACAAATCATTTTGAATATAATCTCTTATTTTTTTAGAAACTTGATTTTGTTTTGCATCCTCTGCGCCATTTGGAGTTTCTATCACTGGGGCAATCTGATCTAATTTAGACTGAGAATTGCTATACATATCCTCAATCATTTTATCAAAATCAATTCCAGCTTTTTCACAAGCATTTCTTAATGCAGTAATTATATCTGCTCCAAATTTTTTCTCAAGGGCAGATGTGTCAGTAGAACCACCATTAACAAAATATTGTAATAATTGGTCTTGTAACCCTTTTAGTTTGTCTTGATTAAAAATTGGTTCAATTACAAATTTATTATAGTCTGAATCAGAATAAATTGTTTTATATGCTTCTTGTAATTGCGATACAATACTATTATATAAATCTTTATCTGATTGAGAGAATTGTGAAACATCATCTGTGTTATACTTGTTAATAATATCTTCTTTATATTTTTCAAACTTTTCTATGTTTCCAAGAACATGTTTTTCATATAAATCCATATTCTTATCCATAGCAGTCATAGTAACTTCATAATTTTCTGGTGTTACAGTTTTATCTGAGATACCTTTAATACCAACCTGTTGCATATGTTCGTATTCTTTTTGATATTCAGATAAATTTTTTATAGATTCTTCAAAATCATCAGATAAAGTATCTTTATTTTGTTTGATATCATTAACAGTTTGTGAAGCTGCATTTTGTTTCTTTTTTTCTTCAAGAGATATGCTACGCTCTAATTCATCATTTTGTGTTTTTAAATTATCTAGTTCTGCCTTATCTGTGAACGAAAGAGTTCCTTTTGATTGTAGAACATCTATTTTATCTTGAGTTGTTTTCAACTCATCATTCATAGATTCAATGCTAGACTTTGCATCTTCATAACTAGAACGAGATTCTTCTATTTTTTCATTTGCCTTCTCAACTCTATGAATATAATTACTAATTGCACTGCCTAATAATTCAAGTCCTTTTGTAATTAAGCCAATTACAATCATATTCATTGCCATTGACAAAGCTCTCATAGCTACAGATGCGGTCTTTGATGCGGTTGCAGTAGCTCTCAATGAAGCTTGAGCTGATCTTTGCTTCGAAACAAACACATCAGTAGAACCTGATGCACCCTTTGTTTGAATAGCATGTTCTTTTGCTGCTGTGCTTGCATTTTTAATACTAGAAGCAAAAGCTTCTTCATAGGTTGCGCCATTTGCTACGGCAGTTTCAAGTTTTCGTAATTCTAAAGTATCTGTTTCTAAGACGGATGCTTGTTCTGCTAAAGAAGCATTTAACTCATCTTGTGCAATTTTCTTCGCTTTTAACAAATTAACAACTTGTGTATCATCACCAGTGCCTATTGTTCTGAATATCGTACTAATTATACTTGTATACGTTTGAAATATACTTGTATTGTTTAATTATTTACTATATAATTAAACATAAAAAAGGGGGTTGTATTTATGAAAAAAGTAAGAAAATTTTTATCTATATTCTTTATTGTATGTTTTTGTTTGCAGCCTTTACTTGGATGTTCATCAAATAAAGCTAATGGATA
>ERZ780198.2496-NODE-2496-length-14000-cov-12.537827_pt1 | contig 14000 bp, 19 predicted proteins | sample MGYA00510979_ERZ780198 | MGnify/ENA primary metagenome ERZ780198 (study PRJEB29588, sample SAMEA2158039) | human gut metagenome | biome: human gut; feature: human-associated habitat; material: faeces | place: Denmark | collected 2008/2010 ...
ACCCCTTGATTTTACTGGGTTTCTTCTAACTTGTCCCAATTATAACTCAAGCACCGGTATGTACTATTCCGCTGACATTTTCTATAACCTTACTGTCATACCACGTATCATATAAATCATCTATCGCACCAAGAACTGTCTTAAATGTACCTGTTCCTTTGTTATCACCATTAATTTCTATTTCCGCATCATCATTTTCCAGTTTATACGGATTTTTATTTTTAACCGATTCGATCGGTGTATTCATTGTATCAAACGCAAGGCGCACATCCAGCTTGTGTGGCTGCGCATCTCCATTGTTTAATGCATATGATATGTTATAGCTTTGTTCGTCACCATTTTTTATCAGCTCTATCTTTTGGACTAAAGTTACATTTTTACCTAATTGAAATGTTGTTTCTGCAACATTTCCATCAGGAGAAGATGTCGTACTTTTGGTAATCTTTGAATCGTAATACATACTATATCCTACAAGGTCGTCATCTAACTTCACTCCAAGCTGCGACATCGCACACGACAGCGACAGATTTCCAGCTTCATTATAGACATTTATATATCCGTTTCCTCCAACCATGTCCTTTGGTTTTTGCAGATTCGTATATTTTGAATCCTTCCCCTGCTTTTGATATTTAATGTCAAGTGTATCTGTGTAAATGTCTGTATATCCCGTGGTTGTATATATACTTTTTTCATCAAAGATATCATGTCCGTCCGGCATTTTTTATTTAGTTCTTCGGTTTCTGTATATGTAGACGAAAATTGCCCCGGAACCACTCTCTGTGTCTGGGTATGCACATCCTGTGGAGGTGTAGTGTTTTTCTCAACCCATATGACATCCTTTTTTACTGAAGTACTTGTATCATTTATCGGCCATGTCTCGTTTGTGACTGTAGTCGTTTTCGATCCATCTATTATCTGATCTTTTCCTTTAAAAATTTTTATTGTATTAAACTCAGTGTCGTTATATATGCGATCCTTTTCCTCATTCAGCATCCAGATTTCCATATCAATGCTTTCCCTGTCAGCATCCGTGTTTGTATCATTTGCTGCCTGAACTAAAAGTTCACGCTGTCTTTGATTTATACTATGTATTTCGTTTAAAGCCCCATCTGCTGTCTGGACAAGCGAGCTTCCATCCTGTACATTCCTACATGCTTTTTCAAGTCCACGGATCTGTGAGCGCATTTCTTCCGAAATCGTAAGCCCTGCAGCATCATCCGCCGCCCTGTTGATCCTATAACCGGATGAAAGTTTTTGGACTGTTCTGCTTTTTTCACCAACATTTATTTTATACTGTCTTTGTGCGTTTGCAGCCTCCATGTTATGTTGTATGATCATGTACAGTTTTCTCCCTTTGTAAAATATTTTATCTGTTCCTCTTATCAGACTTTAAGTGTCTTTAAATATTCCTTCTGTGCCGGCGTGATCCTGTAGCTTTCCCTTGCTTTCTGGATAGCCTTATTATGGCTCCAGTCATCCATCTGCTTTTCTTCTAAAACAGGAAGTACTGCTTCGTATTGTTTTGCAAGAGCAGTGGCAATGTACCACGCTTTCATCATATTTACATAATACTCCTTCGATCTTATTTTTGCTATATCTTCCGCATATTTTATGTCAAATCCATCATCAAGATACAGCCTCATAAACACACCTATCCCGTAACGGATCGTATATGGTCGATCAGATCCTATCCATTTATATGCACATGGCAGCAGTTTACCGGTATTCTTTTTAAAAACAGCCGGCACACCACTGTCACATGTAGCCCAGTTGTCTATGTATGGTAAAAAATCCTCAATAAGCGAAAGTGCCCGGTCATAATCTTTGATCTGCATTACTATAAGCATATGAAGATTATTTTCCTCATAATAATAATGTGGCAGATCATGCAAAAAATCATCTATTTCAATAGTATCATTTTTTAACAGATCCTTTACATACTTCTTTAAAACGGGTGTCCTTATCCCTATAATTCTTTCCCTTGGAACTGTTGGCATTAATTTTGATTGAAAATCACCATACCCTGTATCCTGCCGCTCAAATAAATCTTTTCTGATAATTTCTTTCCAGTTATTATCCATACATGCTCCATTTTCACTATCAAACTCTATATTTTAAAGTAACTGCCATAAAAACCTCAACTAAAATAATCCGCTATACTTATCTACAGTATAGCGGTATGCCTGTTAAAATACAATTTACGTCCTAAAAAAAATAACAGTTTGAAAACAAATGGGGTTAGACATCTTGTACATGCGTTAACAGTTCATATGTCACTCCATATTTTTTGGCAATATCACTGGCATATGACATTCCTTCCGGCGGTGCCAGCTCCACTTTAAATGATCTTTTTCCTGCATCCGACTTTACTATGAGCGATACAGCACGAACCGAAGCCTCTGATTCTGCGGCATTTATCTCATCCACCTCATATCCGAGCTTGTGCATGTGTGTATTATAAATCGTTCTTATGCCTTTTTTCAAAATAGCTTTGACCGAATCTTTGGCGATATAATATCCTTCTTCAAATGATGTAGTTGAAAAAGTTTCGTTTAAGAGCAGCAGACTTTTTTGGGTAGCTGCACTGTATATTTCCCTAAAACGCTTACATTCCTCACCAAGACGTCCGAGGTCGAGCGTCTTATCTTCGTCAGCTGGAAAATGTGTATATATGCAATCCACCGGCACATATTCAAATGAATCGCCCGGCACATATATGCCGCCCTGCGCCATTACAAAAAGCTGTCCTATTGCCTGTGTTATCGTAGTTTTTCCACCACGGTTTGCACCTGTAAGGATGTATACACAATGCTCATCGTCAAAATCCAGATCATTTGTGACGATCGTCTCATGTTCCTCTGACACCACAGGAATCAGCTTCATATTGTATATGCCGCATGCGTGGGTTGTTATGGATACAACAGCCCGACTGAATTTCAATCCCTCTGCCTGCATTTTTTCTATATATTCTGCCCATCTTATATAGTAGACAAACTCAGGAATGATTCCTGTTATATCCGTGATCGTTATAGTTACATATTTGGACAAAGTATCACGGAGACGCTTTACGATCGTGGAAATCATATGATTTGTCACCTTATCCATATATCTTGTGATATCCTGCGTTGTATCGCCCTCTGCCACCCCCGCAAGACCGATCATGAGTGGATTTTTCATTGCTGCAGACATCACGCTCATTTTTGCTCCTGCTTCAAGTATCTGTGACTCCGTTGCAGAAAAAGGATGAAAATGCAGATTTTTATTTTCCACAAGCTGATCCTCGTTTATATCCTTTTTCTGCGTTGCACGTGATATGAGCATATCGCAGAAATTTCCAACGATATTTGATCTCGTGTACGGCTTGTTATTTATGGACACAAGACCTATGGACTCAGCCTCAAATCTGTCATTTAAATTGATCCCCACGGTCACACTCTTTAGCGAATCCGTAGTAGCTTTTAGGTTGGAAATATCTTTTTTCAGTTCTTCAAATCCGCTGTCAGTATATATATGCTGCACATACTCCCTTAGATCAAGAAGTCCCTGTGCCGATAATTCCACTCCGTCAAGACAGCTCTGTATCGCCTCCACAGACTTTATATAATCACTTATCTCGTCAAGTCTGTGTATAAGATCCCATGCACCTGCCGTCTCGTCATAATCACGCTTGAAGCTGCCAAACTCCTTTAAAAATTTGACCTCATTTAATATTTCAAGCATCCTATTTCTCATATCCGGATATTTCATTATATCATCAAAAATATCCCCACGGTATTTCGCCACATATGGATCAGCCGTCATGTTCGACATCACCTTAAGTATCATGCGCCTTTCCTGTTCCTTATCGGAAAGCTGCTCACATATGGTATCAAATCCCAGATCGTGCACTGTCACATCCGAAAGCTGTGTGTAATCATCTCCATGTCCGGTCGGATGAAGTAAGCTGATCTTTTCCATATTGTATCTTCTCCTTTTTATATAAATGTACTCTCGGAATCTTCTTCAAACGAAGCATTCTGGCTATATTTCCGATATACTGCTTCCATTTTCTCGTCGTACATACCATGTACGCACTGCGAAAATGTCATTGTATATCGAAAATCTATCTCAGAATGATTCAATTAGAAGATTCCGAGAGTACATATAAGATTTGTAAACATTCAGCCGTTTCGCCGGCATCAATGTGTATTTATGTACTATTCCTTTAATATATTCGTCACTTGATCATTGCAGCAAGTTTTTCGCCACACATTACACCAAATATACATCCTAAACAGCTCAGCAACACATATCCGCATCCGAGCAGGCAGTGATCATGTTCAAACAGATTATAGGATTCCAGCGAAAATGTAGAAAATGTGGTAAAGCCACCGCATACACCGGTCTTCCAAAATAAAACCATGTTCCTGGATACTCCATCCCTGCCACTTGTTATTCCAGCAATAAATCCAATCAGAATTGCACCGATCACATTGGTGATCAAAGTCAAAAAAGGAAATTCAGTTTTTAATGGTATAAGGCTGATGGCATATCTAGCCATTGCACCTACAGCACCGCCCAGTGCTACAAATATAAAATTCATAGTAATTCTTTCTCCTTTTGTTGTCTATATTATAACCTTATTATCCTATAGCATCTTTTATTTGTGACTCTTCAACGTCAATTGATGTTATGGCAGCCTTATCGTTTATAACATATATTTTATAATCTTCAGCACTCACAATCGCTTCATATTCCATGGTCGCTTATATAATATAAATTACTTTTATTATCACTGTGCCAATTATCATTCCTATTATATTTGTCAGCAGATCCTCAATATCAAAGACTCCTCTTGCAGAAATATACTGCATAGTTTCCACTGAAAGTGAAATAATGCCTCCTATAACGGCACATTCCTTCAAACTGCTTTTGTTTTCCCTTATAATGTCCCATAAAATGCCAAATGGCAAAAATAAAATCACATTTAGTGTTACCTGATCACGCTCACTTTGCACTCCCGCTGCAAACAATTTCCAATCCTGTGCCAATAAGCATCTAAACTGCCTGCTTTCCAGCGGCTGCCTTGTAAAAAGCGTTGTTGCATACAAAAAGCAAAAGCATATTACCAGACAGATTATCGCTATTGCCTTTAAGATATTTATCTTTTTTCTTAATACTGCAATAAAGCACATAGCAACTGTAAATGCCATGATCATGATAAATATACCTTTTTCCATATCCGACCACGGACGATTATGTTGTTTAAACAAATATAAATAATGTTCTATATAAATCACCTATTGTATCTCCCAACAGTGTAAACTTATTTTTCAAATCATCTGCCAATCCCAAATAATTCATCACATCCCAAGGATAATAGACATCAAACTTGCCAAAATGATATCCCCTGTTTCTAAGTATTAAACACATTCCGGAATCTTATATCCAGCATCTACCATTGCTTTCTCAACACTTTGGATATCCATACCAGCTTTCTGTGCTGCTCTTTCTATCGAATAATCGCCTTCCTGTACCGATAAAAAAATCTCTTGAAGTCGCCCTGCCTGTAATCCTTCCTCTCGTCCAGCCTATAGTCCTTCCTCTCGTCCCCTTCTTATCATTTCCTGATCTCTCATAAGTAATGTCATATACTCAAGCCTCCATTCCTCTACATCAAACGGACAGATGAATATGATGTAATTTTTTCGTAAGTCATTATAGTCTGCTCCACGTTCTATAAGATTTAGATCTATCATCCGTAAAGCTCAGCTCTTCATATTTCTTCATTTATCTGCTTTCCCTCACAATTATTCTCTCCCTATAATTATTATATATGATAAAAAAGTGCCACAACTATATATTTTATTAAATTTCACATAATCTAAAATATGCAAAGCAACAAGTCTTTTACGTTGCTTCGCATATCTTGATTAATTTATTTATAATAATCTAATCATACAGGTTTTTACGGAATATCTCAAGAGCTTCTCTTTTGATATTCCGTATTTTCGCATATTATAAATACACTTAAGCCTCTGCCGGCAGCTTATAGCCTTCCTTTACCATTAACTCTTCAAATTCTTTCTCAGACATATTGGATTTTTGTGCGCCTCTTTCTATCGAATAATCACCTTCCTGTACCGACAAAAAAATCTCCTGAAGTCGTCCTTCCTCTCGTCCCCTTCGTATCATTTCCTGATCTCTCATAAGTAATGTCATATACTCAAGCCTCCATTCCTCATGATTCCGTGCTTTCTGCACGGCATTATCTAATGCTTTTACCAGTTCTGATTTTCCTTGTTTTCCGATAAGCCAGTCTAGAAAATCTTTCATATCATCTGACACATCATCTGCCGTTCCTCCTGCACACAGAAATATCTTTCTTGTTTCATCATCCAGTTTTAGTTCCGGCATTTCTATACATTGATTTTCAAATGTATATTTGTGCAAACCCTTTTGAAATACATCAAACGTAAATCCTCAATAATCAATACCTGTTCATCTTACCACATTTCTGAGATAATCGCTCTAACAATATTTCCAACTCGACTTCGTGCAATTTGCTCGATTCGTGTTACTTTATCCAGGAGGATCATCTCATGAATGCAAGACAAAAACTTCATCAGGTCCATCTTCAGGAATGGGCCATCAGATTTGCAGATCAGAAAGCCTGCGGGCTTACTGTCCGACAATGGTGTGAACAGAATCATCTTTCATTCCACACCTATAACTACTGGAAGCATCTTCTCAAAGAAGAAGTTGTTGACCAAGTCCTGCCAGATATTGTTCCACTCTCACTTCCTGTTTGCTCAGACTCCGGCTCTTCGTTAGAAACAACAGCACCTGCATTTCCTTCCATTCGTGCGAATCGCTCAAATAACTCTAATGTAAAAATGTTGATAAATGGTGTTTCTATCGAAATAGATACAGCGGTTTCCGAAGAGTTCCTCGGTAAACTTATCAAAGCGGTGTGCCATGCTTAAAGATGCTAATCATAGTTACTTTGCCGGTGTCTACATCGTCTGCGGTTACACAGACTTGCGCTTTGGGATTGATTCGCTGGCTGCCATCATCGAACGCAGATTTCATATGAATCTGTTTGTGCCTAATACCCTGTTTCTTTTCTGTGGCAGGTCTTCCACCAAGATCAAGGGATTACTCTGGGAAGGTGATGGTTTTCTGCTCCTTTACAAGCGCGTGGAATCTGGTCATTTCACATGGCCACGTTCCTCCAACGATCTCAGGTCTTTATCCGCAGAGCAGTTCCACTGGCTGATGCAGGGATTTGCCATTGAACCTGTCATCCATGATATAACACCTGACACTTCTACCTGATTCTGATATTTTTGTGCGAAACAGAGAACTTTATTTCCCGTTCTCAGCCATGTTTTTCATGTGCTGTGCACAGCTTCCAGACACTTTTTAATGAGCACTAAAAGGCATCCAAAGCTCTGTACAGCACTTTTTCTTTTCTATTTCATTCCATTTTCAATCTTCTCTTATCTTTCTTTTTCAGCCTTTCAGCCATAGTCATTTTTACCTTTCCTCCATTTTCATAACGTGTCCTTTTCCTTCCAGTTCTGGTATAATGGTCTTATCAATGCAGGAGGTACTAGTCATGATCCAGTTATCAGATGAACAGTTAAATAATCTCGGTAAAGAAGCACTCATCGTTATCGTATCTTCTTTACAGGATCAGCTCCTCGCACTGCAGTCCCAGCTCGACCATGCCAACGCACAGCTTTCCGATAATAACCGCCAGATTGAGTTGCTTACTGAACAGATCCGCATTATGAACCAACGATTTTTCGGTCGTAAATCTGAAGCTTCTGTCTCTGAAGTCGATGGTCAGATTTCCCTGTTTGATTCCTTCAATGAAGTGGAATATCTGAACCAGAATTCTTCAAAAGAACCTGAAATCACGGAAGTCACTCTGCTACAGAACGTAAAAAACAGCGTCAGCTTGTTCTTTCTGAAAAAGTGGATGCTTATTTCGCATGGGCAAAACAGAAGTACTCACAGGTAACTCACAACAGCACAATCGGAAAAGCTCTCGCTTACAGCATAAATCAGGAAGATTATCTTCGTGTATTTTTATCTGACGGCAATGTCCCGATGGATAACAATTATGCCGAACAGGCAATCCGGCCTTTTACCATTGGTCGTAAGAACTTCATAATGATCGAGTCCTCCAACGGTGCAAAAGCAAGTGCGACCCTGTACAGCCTGGTTGAAACAGCAAAAGCAAATATGATAAATACTTTTGAATATTTTAATCTGCTGCTTACGGAGATTCCTCAACACATGGATGACAAAGATTTCAAATTTATTGATGATCTTCTTCCATGGTCACCTCGAGTCCAGAAGGAATGTCCTAGCCGATACAAAAAGTCTTGATTTTTAAATGTGCACATCTATTTCTATAAAGTCTGCTCAATCTCCGCTAAAATGCGAGGATTTTTGCTTTCCAGTACTCATGTTTGAGGATTTACCATCAAACGGACAGATAAATATGATATAACTCTTTCGTAGGACATTATAATCTGCGCCACGTTCTATAAGATTTAAATCTATCATCCCTTGATAGTATCTCATCCGCTTTGGAAAATTGGACTTCTGTGAGACCTGCATTTCACAATCAAATCTTCCAGAAGATATTTGAAATAATTATAAGGCTTCCATTGTTTATATGATCTAAACAATTTTCAAATAATACTTCAACTCGTTTTTCGACTTCTTCAAGTTCAAATGTCTGTAACACACTCATATATTCTTTTCTTATAACCATTTTCAATTAATCTCAAAATTTCGATAGTACTCTAATCAAATGTATTTTCAACATAAAAATTTAATAAGGTCAGGCACCAATGTGGTAGATAAAATTCCATTTTTTTCGTATCTATTCCAGTTCTTTCTTGTTTCTCTTATGACTTTTCTGAATACCACATCAAATTATCTTTGCAACCATTCTCTTTTAAAATAGTATTAATTTCATCTTGCGTAATATACTTTATTCCATCATCACTAATTCTTTTTCCTCTTGTAAATCCACCATTATATAAAAAATACTTATTTATGTTATCCGATTCATCTAATACTATTTCGATAGCATTTTCATCTTCAAAGTATCCATCTCTAAAATCACCCTTATAATATACACTTACGAATCCACCAGAATTGTACATTACAAGATATGCATTTCCTGAATCATCATTGTAAACTCCGTTACTTGTTTTTCCCATATAATATGACAATATTTCTTTATTATCATATTCTTTCATACTTTCTATGTAGATTAAATCCGATACTCTTACATTTGTAGTTGTAAAATTTTTTTGTTTACTAAAATTTGATTTATATCGAATACTTATACCTTCATTTGTTTCTTTCTTACAATCTCTATCTGTATAAATCCATTCATTCTGTTTATCAGACAAGTAATATGATTCATAATCCAACCTATTTCCATCATCAAAATTGGATTCATTAATGCCATTTAACTTACCATCTACATCATAAGTATTTATCACACAGTATCCATTCCAGTGATAATTCTTATTATACTGTCCTAAAAAATATATTTCTTTATCATCTTCATTATAAGTTAGCAATATTGTTTGATCAATCAGATTTTTTGCAATATAAACTTTCCCATCAGAATCAGTACCTATACATGTATCTGGTGAAATCGAACTTGTTGAATCACTTATATCATTATCTACAATAGAAACATTGTTCTTTATATACTCTTCCGTAGTAACATCTGCTTTTATTGCTGTAATATTTAATAAGTTAGTAACTTTATCCATCTTATCTGAGAACTCACCTAATTGATCTTTTACCCCATCATCTGAATAAAGATATTCTCTCATTTCGCTTACATCTGTTGTTAAATTATTTATCTCATCCTTCTTCAAGCATTCGTTTAGCTTATCATTCAATTTGTCAAATTTCGATTCGACATAATTATATGCCCCAAATAATAGTGATAGACCAGTTAATATAGCTATTCCAGTTTCTATTCTGGCTTTAACACTACTTTTTTGATTATTAACATTATTACTATTTTCTTCTTGAATAACATTTTTCTTTTTCTTCGGCATTTTTATAATTCTACTCTCGTGTTTACAATTTTTCAAATTTAAGCATCCCATAATCTTACCTCCAACGCATTATTATCATCGGTAAAATTCCTGTACACCTATTTCTATCGGAGTCAATAAAGTTTTTCAATTGCTATTTAGTGTCTGCTGATTAAGCAGCTATCTGAAACTTCCAGCTCTTATATCTGTTCCAATCATGCCAGAAGCGGAACAGATACAAAAGAGCGTAAAGTATTCGTCTCTGAATCCGGAACAGATTCGTCACGAATACAGATAATGCGATAGAAGTCAACTGCGTTTCTTCCAGTTTTGTGGTAATGTAGCTCATACCATAACAGCGTTTGCTCAGACTGAAAGTGCGCTCCTCTTCGATTCTATCGGTATTATCCTGATACTCCTGTTTTTTATCACCTTTTGCTGTAACGCTTGGTCTGCACAGCTTGGGACCTGATAACCGGATCCCATGTTCCTTGCAATAGTTCCTGTTTTCCCTGGTCCGGTATATCTGATCTGCCAGTACTCGTTCCGGATAATAACCGGTACTCTCTCTGAATCGTTCTATTGCTTCAATCAGGCAGGTGCTCTCGTTGTATGCCTCGAAAGATATTTTTTCGATACGACCATAACCTTCGCTGTCAAGACAGAGATCAAATTTTGCACCAAATTCAACCGGTGCTTTGACCTTGCCTCTGACGATTGGCCGGAGCCATGGCTGCGAAATACTTACAATCCGATGCTCCACAGAATGGACTCTGTTATCATACATATACTGTTGCTGTTCATACAACCGGATGATTTGATAACTTTATCTTGCATCAACTTAAGACCTATTCCTTAAGTTGACGCTATTTTGACCACATTGGTGCCTGACCCCAACAATTTATATTTTTCTCCCGTACGTATCTTGAAATTATTCCACAATTTCTTGTAACACAATATATATATCAGAATTTACAACTGTTATTATATATCTTTCCATTCTTGAGAGAGCGGAAAACTATAAGACATATCAAAAGCAGAAATGGCCGCTCTATTAACATCCAAAATTTCAGTAAAATCCCTATCTTGTCCTTTAATTCCTTTCTTACCTAAACCAGATAATAATTGTTCAGCTGTTTCTAGCATTAGCAGATGTAAATTTTTGGTTTCCTCATAAGTTTCCAAAACACTATTCTGACATTGCTTATGGAGGCAATAAAGGTAATGTCTAAAAGCTTCTTTTTCTCCAAAACCGGTTGATGATGGTAAACTTCCATTAAACAACATTTCACTGTATCTGTTTTTCATAGTTTCAGGCGGTGCAAGTCTATCTAATAGTTCCATACGATTTGCAATGTCCAAAAAAGGTATTTTGTACTCTGATAATGCTTGCGGGCAATAATACCACACGGCTCGACGACTAGGTCGTCTATCATCTATTGTTTCAAAATGTTCTGGTTGAAACCATCTTAAATTCAAAAAATTTCCCGATGCAATTGCATCACATTTTGCTAATGCCATACATAATAATTGATGGCTCGCATAGCCTACAATTGTCATTTTTCGTTGTCTCTTAATTCCCGCTACCAATGACATAATATTAGATATCCATAATGGGCGATCTACTAAATAATACCGTTCAGGGTGCTCACAAACAATATATATACCATCTACATCCCATTCTTCAACATACTCTATAACACGTTCAATCTGTCTTTCATCATTCAACACATCACTTCCCAGTGAAATTGTGTGTATATACTTCATATCAGGTGCATATTTTTGAGCACTTTTTATTATTAATTTCTGTATTTTATTCCATAATTCATCAATCTTTTTTGTGGTAATGGAAGGCAACAAAAAAGCCTCAGCCCTAACTTCGGCATTTAATTTCGATAATTTTTCTACAACTGTATCAAATTGTCCCATTTCCAATGATGTAATATCACTCTGCGGCCAATATTCATACTCAGACAATTTCTTTTGGTATTGTCTAGGATAATACAATTGTGGATCTACAAGTACCCTTCCGTTTTTCTTATGTACCTTAGCTGCATAGTCCTTTACCTTATTTGGCGAAATATTCATAGGACTAAGGATAATAGTTCCACCATCAAACTCTTCTAAGTGTTCAATAGCTAGCGTTTGCATATTATGTCCCATTTGTATAAAAAGTTCCATTTTTCAACCTCATCTCTATTCATAAACAAATGTATTCTTAGCTACTTTTAACCAATCTAATGCCTGCTTAGCGGTTCTAGGTCTTCTAGATGGATATTTTCCCATCATTGTACCCAATAATGCCATAAACTGACTTTGGGTATCCCCTTTAATAGAATACTGTACCGGTGTAATTGTTTCTGTCCTTTGTAAGACTTCAAGTGCGTTGATTGATCCTTCTCTAAATGGATTTGTTCCTGTAATACACTCATAAGTAACAACTCCTAATGAAAAGATATCTGCCCGAGAATCAATTTCTCTCTTTAAATTATTAAACTGCTCAGGAGCTGCATACCCAGGTGTATGCGGTCCCATCATTGCGCCTGTTCTTGTCAATGAATCCGCTCCCAAAACTCTTGCAATCCCAAAGTCAAGAAAATAAATCTTCCCATCATCTGCTAATATAATATTTTCCGGTTTAATATCTCTATGAACAATCCCTGCGTTTTCTATGCACGAAATGAATTCAAGCCCCTGTTCCAAAAATATTACGGACTCTTCCAAAGAAAATCTCTTACCACTTTCAAGGACTTTCCTTAACTCTGTTCCTTTTACTTTTTGTTCAATAATATACAATGTTTCAGTTCCTTCATACTCTATTGTTCCTGTATCATATATCTTAGGAACCATTGATAGATTCAAACTTTTTTCTATTTCAATTTCTCTAAGAGATCTTGGATCGTTAAGTTGAAAATACAATTTAATCACAATTTCTCCATATGAGTTATGAATCCCATCAAACACAATCTTTTGACCACCACGTGCCATCAATTCAACTTTTTCAAATTCTTCTTGACACATTTCTTGAAATTTTCTCATATATTATTTCTCCTAACTTAAATGTGCAACAGTTCTTCCAATCCATTCATTAAACAACAAAGCCTGATAACTTGATGGCGATACCAATTTCCTCGCTTCAACTATTTTTTTAAAACTTCTCTTCTTACAATACAAACCTATGCCTTGACTTTCAAATCTCTTAATCGTACTGATTTGTGGGTTTGAAGTATTTGTCAAAGCATATGATTGAGAAGCAAACCATGTATTTATAAGGGACTGTTCAGCCACTTTTTTTATATCAGTCATTTTAGCTTCTACCGAAATCAATTTTTTGATATTATATAGTTTTTTGATATCTACTGGTTTCCATATCCCTTGCTCTCGTATGATCATATTCGCATCAAATAATCTTTCTATAGCCTGAATAGTATCTTTCTCTGACATTTTAAGTCTTGTTATCAATTCACTCCCTGTACTCCCTTTAGTCATCAGTAACTGAGATAGCACTTTTAAATCTCTAGTTTCTAAATTTTCTCTTTCTTCTGACCAATTGCTCAATATCTTAGGTGAATAGGATGCAAAAACAATATCAGGAAATCCAGATGCCACTTTTGGCTCTACAAATATAGCCAAATTACTTGTTTTATTGTTTTTCAGAAAATTATGAGTATAATATTCGATAAAATTTTTAACTAACTCCAACTCATCTCCTTGCGTTGATGGTCTCGTGTATAAACCTATATCTTTAATATTGTGATCAAACATCAGTATCCTATCCATCGCAACATGTCATCCTTTTCAATCTATCATCTATATTTTATCAATAATTATAACAATCAATCGTTCAAAAATCAATCGTTTGATACTTGCAATCATCCAGCTGAAAATTGCAAAGTTTAATTCTACCCTCCATTTATACAGTGGAATTCTCTTCTG
>ERZ780198.2504-NODE-2504-length-13979-cov-5.389112_pt1 | contig 13979 bp, 13 predicted proteins | sample MGYA00510979_ERZ780198 | MGnify/ENA primary metagenome ERZ780198 (study PRJEB29588, sample SAMEA2158039) | human gut metagenome | biome: human gut; feature: human-associated habitat; material: faeces | place: Denmark | collected 2008/2010 ...
CGGGTGATCGGGCTGCCGTATCCTGCGGGGAGCGCCATGGACGCGCTGGCGGGGGAAGGCAACGAAAAGGCCTTTTCACTGCCTTCTCCGGCGCTGGCAGACGGCACACTGGATTTTTCTTTCAGCGGCCTTAAAACGGCGGCGCTCAACGAGATTCACCGGCATGAGCAAAGCGCGCTGCCTTTCTCGCGGGCGGACATGGCGGCTTCGTTTACGGCGGCTGTGACCGGGGGAATTGCCAAAAAAGCGGGCGAAGCCCTGGAAAAGAGCGGCCACCGGACGCTGGTGCTTGCAGGCGGCGTGGCTGCCAATTCCCATCTGCGTCGGTCGCTTGCGGCTGTCTGCGCGGCACACGGTGCCCGGCTCTGTACGCCGCCCCCTTCTCTTTGCGGCGACAACGGAGCTATGGTGGCCATGGCCGGATATTTTGAATATCGCGCGGGGCATTTTGCGGATGAATCTCTCAATGCCAGCGCGGAGGATGATCCCGGGGACATTTGAAAACCGGCAAAAAAGAGTGACCCACCTATGATTTTTGTCAAGAGGATTTTGACAAAAAAATAAATTTCGGCACTTTTTACAAAGCATCCTGAAAAAGGAAATGCAAACGGTTTTACACAGCCCTTTTCCACAGGGTGTGGAAAAGAGAGAATATTCACTTTTTTATTCAGCCAAACCGAAACAAAATGAAGGATATTTCGGGAAAAAGTGCCCTTTTTAAGGTGATTTCTGTGGAAAACCGTGTTGATATTGTGGATAACTTTTATTCAGACCGGGTTGTGGAAAAAGAAAAGAGGAAGACTTTTTCCGGCTTTTTTCCCGATTTTGGGTCTTTGTGCAAATCCATGAAAATGAAAAATTTTTTTCCTTTTCCAAGAAAGGAGACAAGATATGAGCAAAGAAGAAAAGAACGCCCGCGGCGAGGTCAGCCCTGCCGTTATCCGGCGATTGCCCCGGTATTTCCGTTACCTGCGGGTGTTGATCCGGGCGGGAAAGACCCGCGTCAGTTCGGGAGAACTTTCGGCCATGATGCATGTCACTGCGTCTCAGATCCGGCAGGATCTCAATTGTTTCGGCGGTTTCGGCCAGCAGGGATACGGCTATAATGTCGGCTATCTTTATGAAAAGATCTGCGAAATTCTGGGTGTCAACGAGGGCTATCACGCAATCATTATCGGTGCGGGAAACCTGGGGCGTGCGTTGGTGCGCAACCCCATGTTTACCAAGCGCGGTGTGAAAGTGGTGGGGATGTTTGATGTGGATGAAGCGCAGATTGGCCGGATGATCGCCGGAGTAGAAGTGTATGACAGTCAGGATTTGTCGGCTTTTTGCCGGGAAAACCGGGTGGACATTGCGGTGCTCACGCTGCCAAAAGAAAACGCGGCCGACGCGGCAAAAGAACTGACCGAGTTGGGGGTGCCGGCGCTTTGGAATTTTACCGGCAAGGAACTGGATCGGCTCTATCCGCAAAGCGTGGTGGAGAATGTGCACATCGGAGATTCCCTGATGACGCTGTGTTATGAATTGCGGACAAAGGAGAAAACCGCCCGTGAAGCTGAGTTTTGATTTTGGAAATGCCGTGACGGTTCTGCCCGCAAAAACGGTGGATCTCGCGGATAAAGCCACCAAAAAAGATTTGATTCTGTTGTTGGGTCTTGCCTCCCAACCTGCCCTGTTGGCCGCAGAAGACCCGGCCGCGGCGCTGTCGAAGGCGCTGGGCCTTTCCGAAAAAGATGCGGCGGCCGGCCTTTCCTTTTGGCGCGGAGCAGGGGTTTTGCGGTGTGATGAGGAGACCGACGGCGCCGCCCCGCCGGTAAAAACGGCGGAGCGGCCGATTCGCACGGACAAAGGATTGCCCGACTACACGACCGATGAACTTTCGGACTATATGGAACAAAACAAGCGCTTTTCGGCCTTTCTGGACGCATGTCAGCGGACAATGGGAAAAGTGTTCAATACCGCCGAAACAAAAACCGTGGCGGGGTTGCTTGACTATCTGGGTGTGGATGAGGAATATGTGTTGCTCCTGTTGGCGCACTGTGTGAAAATGGAGAAAAGATCTCTTCGTTATGTGGAGAAGACCGCGCTCTCTTTATATGATGAAGGAATTACCGATACGGCGGCGCTGGAGGAGAGGTTGCAACGGATTGAAAAGATGAGCGAATCTCTGGGGAAGATCCGCGCCATGTTCGGCATGGGGACGCGCGCGCTGACCACCAAAGAAAAAGCAATGTTTGAAAAGTGGGTCTGTGTGATGCGCTATGACATGGCGGTGATTCGCCGCGCTTATGAACTGACGGTGGACGCGGGCAAAGGCCCCAGCGTGACCTATGCCAACGCCATTCTGGAGCGGTGGTATGCGGAAGGATATCGCGACCTTGAAGCCGTGGAAAAATCCATTGCCGAGCACAAAGGCAAAAGCGGAAAGAGCAGTTTTAACGCGGATGACTTCTTTGAGGCCGCGCTGAAACGCACCTATGGGGAGAATTAAGATGGGATATCATCAGGAAATTTACCGCCGTATCCGGGAAAGTTATCAGGAAAAATACAAAAAAGCTTTTGACGAAGCAGACCGGCGCACCGAACAGTTGCACAGGCTGTCCCCCGAACTGACCGAGATCGACCGGGAGCTTTCCAAAACAGGCGCGGAGATCGCGCTGGCGGCGATTGGCACCGGCGAGGCGCATGTGGAAAAACTGCAGGCGGTGCGCGAAAAAAATGAAAAGTTACAGGCGCGCCGCGCCAACATTTTAAAGGCGCTGGGTTATCCGGCCGATTACACGCTGCCGCCCTATGAATGTCCGGTCTGTAAAGATACCGGTTTTGTAGGAACGCGGATGTGCGACTGTATGTTCCGCGAAATGGTCATGGCGGCCTATGAAACTTCGGGATTGGGGCAGTTGCTTCGTACCCAATCTTTTGAAAATTTTGATCTTTCCTATTACCGTGCCGATAACGGCGAGCGTGAGCGGATGCAATATAACCTCGAGCTGATGCGTTCCTATGCCGAGCATTTTTCAAAGGAAAGTGAAAATCTGATTCTTTGCGGCGCAACGGGGTTGGGAAAAACACATCTTTCAACTTCTGCGGCGCGGGTGATCCTTGGAAAGGGCTATGATGTTTATTATGCCGGCGCCGTGAAAATGTTCCGGGATTTTTCGGCGCATCGTTTCGGCGAGGGCGAAGAAGAGGCGGATGACCCCGCACGCTACACCGAGTGCGATCTGCTGATCCTGGATGATCTGGGTACAGAGGTGACCAATCAGTTCACCAATTCCTGTCTTTATACGGTGCTCAATGACCGCATCAATTTGCACCGCCCCATCATTATCAACACCAATCTGACGGGAAAGGAATTGCAATCGCGCTATACCGACCGGATTGCCAGCCGCATTCTGGGGGAATTCCGTCCGCTTTTGTTTGTGGGCGGTGATGTCCGCCGAAAAAAACTGCAAAACTGAAACCGCATAAAAACAGGGGATGTGTACAACACTATACACATCCCTTATTTTTTGAAAGGCAGAGAGCAGTATGCAACAAACCAAAGAAACCATTACCGAAGAAGCGTTTCTGGACGCGATTTATAAAAACGCCAAAATGGGAGCGGATTCAATTATCAATCTTTTGCCGAAGGTGGAGGATGACGCCATGCGCAGTGTGATGACGGCACAGCTGGACGGCTATGAACGCTATGCGGCGTGCGCCGCCCGCGCACTTAAGAAAAAAGGCGTGGAGCCAAGGGAAGAAAACATCATGACGCGATTTTCGGCCAAGATGGGCATGGCCTTTAACACCATGCTGGACTCTACCGGCACGCACATTGCCGAAATGATGCTGGAAGGCTCCAATATGGGCATTGTTGACCTGACGCGCCTTCTCAATCATTACAGTCCCACACAGGACAGCGAGGCCGTGCGCCTGGCACGCGAGGTGGTTCGTTTTGAAGAGGGGAATCTGGAGCAATTGAAGCGATATCTTTAAAAGCAAAAAGGACAGCCGTTTACCGCAGTTCCCTTAGGGAATTTTAGGTAAAGGCGCAAGGTTCAGAGTCAGGCGTGGCGTTGTGCCACGCCTTTGCCTTAACGGCATACAAAGCGGCGACACAAAAAGCAAATAAAGAACCGACGGCTGCGGCTTTTTTGTATAATGCGCTATCTGCTTTTTGTAATTTATTTGTAATTTTTATGCAAAATCGGCATATAAAAATTAGTTTTTATTGCTTTCGGCATTATTACCGTTATTTGCCTGTAATTGTTTTTCAAGTGCGGACTGCTTGGCGAGAATGGCATTAACCTTATTGTACAATGCCTCAATCATAATTTCGGTTTTCAGATTGACTTTATAGTCGTTTTCGGCTCTCCTGCGGTCTTTTTCTTCCTGACGGTTTTGACTCATCATGATAAGAGGCGCCTGAATAGCCGCGACGCAAGAAAGCACCAGATTAAGCAATATGAACGGGTACGGGTCAAACGCATTTGACGCCATTATGATATTTACGACCATCCAAAGAACAAGAACGCCGGTAAACGAAAAAATGAACGCCCAACTGCCTGCAAATTTTGCGATGGCGTCTGCGGCACGCTGTCCCAAAGTGTATTTTTTCTCGCTTTCGGGCCGTACCGAAATCTTGCGGTTCGCAAGCAGCGCAAGGACTTCTTCATCGCTCATATCCTGACGAATATCGTTGAGTACATCTTTTAACAATTTTCTGTTTTCTTTCATAGGTTTTTCCTTTGTGGTTATTTCATTTTATAATAATTCGAATAAACGCCGTTATGAGATGAAGCGGCATTCTCCACAAATAGTTTGAATTTGTATTGATTCGTTTCGGTGTCGATTTCATAACGAATTTCGAAAATCCAAACCGAACCCTTTGCAAAGTAGCCGTTTTCCGATGCGTTATCTTTTACATAGTAAAACTGATACAACTTGCTCGGATTTTCATCGAAATAATCCGACAACTCGCTTTTTTGTTCTATCACATACCCATTTTCGTTTGAACCCAAACTGAATTTTTCTATCGTCGGCTTGCCGAATCTGCCATCATAATGCGTTTTGAAATATGAAAAATAGGTTTCGGCATTTGACTTGAATGTTGCTTCGTCGGGACAATCTTGAGAAAAAGAGTATCCGCCGTTAAACCAAGCATCGCTTGAATTTATTTCACCGGATAATCCGCTCGGCATTGTCAATCCGTCAAGTCCCTTTTTTGTCAGTTCTTCTGCGGTAAACCACTTTGTTCTGTCATGAAGAGCCGGACGATTGCTTTCGTCGTTATTGTCAGCCTGATTTCCGCATGCAACCAAACCGATACACATGATTGCCGAAAGGAATATACCGACAAAATTGATAAAATCTTTTTTAATATAATCTGTAACCTCCGAATTTATTGTTTTATAGTTAAACGTTGTAAAAAAACCATTCTGCCTTTACCATTCTGTAACCGATGCCGATGTGAGTCTGAATATATTGCGGCGAATCGGCGGACGGTTCGATTTTTTTACGTAAAGTCGCCATAAATACGCGCAGGGAAGCGATGTTGCTTTCCCATGTCGCCCCCCATATTTTTTGCGTAATAAAAGTGTGGGTAAGCACCTTTCCGACGTTTCTCGATAGCAAACAAAGCAATTTATACTCGATAGGGGTAAGGTGGAGTTCGTCGCCGCTTAAATACGCGCACCCTGCGGCGTAATCTATTTTAAGATCTCCGTTTACAAACACTGACTCGGACTTGTTCGACGATTGTATTGCGGACAATCTTCTTTCCGTAACGCGAATTCTGGCAAGCAATTCTTCTACCGAAAAAGGTTTTGTCAGATAATCGTCCGCTCCGGCATCAAGCGCGTCGATTTTATCTTTATCTTCTGTTCTCGCGCTGATTACGATAATCGGCATTTCCGACCACGTACGTATTTTTTTGATAACGTCCACGCCGTCGATATCCGGCAAACCCAAATCGAGTAAAACAACGTCCGGATTATGAGAAGACGCTTGCATAACGGCGTTTTCTCCGTTTGTTGCGGTCATATAATCGTAGCCGTGAGTTTTCAAAGTCGTTCCGATAAGGTTGCGGACGGGCGCGTCATCTTCCACGACTAAAATCAGTAAGTTATTCATGAATTTCCACCTCCCCGACGGGCAATGTAAAGGTAAATATCGCGCCGTGCGGAATGTTGTCGGTTACCGTTATTTCTCCGCCGTGTGCGTTTATGATGCATTTACACAACGAAAGTCCCAATCCGATACTACGGCGGCTGTCGGCAATTTTGTTCGCCCCCGTGTAAAACATATCGAACACCCGCGATTTTTGTTCGTCGGGAATACCGTTTCCGTTATCCGCCACGCTTATGCAAACCATATTCTCGCTTTTCTTTGCGGTAATCGTAATTTTCGAATCGGAGGGCGTATATTTGATAGCGTTGTCCAAAAGATTGATTAAAACCTGTACGATAAGTCGGGCGTCCATTTTGGCGAGAAGCAAGTCATCGGGTTGAATTACGATAATTTTTTGCTTTTCGCTTTTCGTATGAATATGTTTCAACGCCTCGGCTATTACGTCGCCGACGAGTTCCGTCGTTAAATTTATTTTCATTCTGCCTTCTTCAAGGCGCGTTACCGCAAGCAGATTTTCAACCAGATTGATAAGCCAAAGCGAATCGTCGTAAATATCTTCGTAAATTTGCTTTTTTGTCGCATCGTCAATATCGTTCCCGTTTGAAATCAGATTGCTCGCATTGCCCGAAATGGAAGTAAGCGGCGTACGAAGATCATGCGATATGGAACGGAGCAGGTTTGCGCGCAACTGTTCGTTTTTGGCTAAAACGGCGGCGCGTTCTCTTTCTTTGGCGTTTATGATTCCGTCAATTGCGATTGCGCATTCGCCGATAACGGAATCTACAATGCTTTCGTCAAAAGAATCAATCGGCTTTTCTCCGACAAAAATTCCGATTACTCCGTAATTTTTCCCGCTTTTGCATATCGGAAAAAACTCATATTCGCTGTTTGGATAAATATTTGTTCCTTTTCCCGCTTTTACATTGTTTTTCGCTACTTGCAGAACGATTTGCTCGCAGTCGGGCGATAGGGAGGAAGAACCGTTTTCCGTCGGCGAAGTATAAATTTTTTGCGCCTTATCGTCAAATACAATTACCCTTCGGCCCAACAGCCTTTGCAATTGATTTGCCGTAACCTGAAATATCTCCGTTTCGTCACACGCTTTCTGAATCAACTGATTCGCATCGAACAGAATTTTTGTTCTGTATGCGGTTTGAGTTGCCTGACGTTCCCGAGTTTTCAGTTTTTCGGTTGTTTCGCCTATGATGAGAGACGCCGCAAGCATAATTACGAAAGTAACGGGATAGCCGCTTCCGTATGCCAGAAACGAAAATCTCGGTTCCGTAAAAAGAAAATTGAAAATCAAAACACTCGCTACGGATGATATAACTCGGCAGATTTTACTTTCGGTAAAAATGGCGATAAGCAATACGCCGAGTATATATACCGTAATTATGTTAGCGTCGGTAAAGCCGAGACGAGAAAATAAATAGCCGAGTAAAGAAGATAACAGCAGTACAGCGGACGAAATTATCAATCCTTTCAGCAACTTTGAAAAACTCGGCTTTTCAAACAGTTTTTTCTTCTTTTCGGATACGACGGCGTCGCTGTCCGGAATAATATGTATATCGACATTCGGAGCAAGCGATATCAGTTTTTCCGTTAAAGTCGGTTTGCCTATAAATTTTCGCTTACCGATAACGGTTCTGCCGATTACTATTTTCGTAACGCCGGAAAGACGGGCGTATTCCGCAATCTGAAAAGCAATGTCGTCCCCGCATACGGTAACTATCGACGCGCCGTTCGTTTCGGCAAAACGGATATTTGCAAGTAACCGTTCCGCGTCTTCCGCCTCCATAGATTCAGACGCGGGAGTTTTTACATATAACGCGGAAAAAGTCGCATTGAACGCCTTTGCCATGGCTGCCGCTGTCTGAATTATTTTCGGATTTGAAGGCGCGGAAGACAAACAAACCAGAATGTGTTCTTTGTCGTTTATATACTGCTTTCCCATTCGGTTAGTCCGTATCTCCTTCGTTTTTTATTTCCTGTATTATATCATATTTTTTGAATAAAATCTACTTGAAACGACTTTTGTAATCGTTTAAGGCATCGGTCAATTCCCGATTTTCTTTGTCAAAGATTATAATGGCGGCTTTTTTATGGCTTTTTTGAAATTTTCAATCCCGGAAATCATATTCTCATAATTTTCCGCGTCAATGAATTCAAGCGGACTGCATTCTTCTTTTCGTTCCTTTTCAATTGCTTTTCTGTTTTCTCCCAAAAAGACGTCGAGCCTTTTCATAATGAAAAAGCCGAAAATCATAACCGCTGCTACTGCAATGATAAGTATTACGTCTTCCATAAAGATCGCCTTGCTTTACATCGGTTAGATATCGAAGCATTTCCGCATTGCTTTTTGTTCCCCGAGAACCAAAAGTGTTTCATCTCCGGAAAGAATCGTGTCGGCGGTAACAACGGCATTGATTTTTCCGTTTTTCTTCGTGGCGATAATATTTACGTTGTATTTTCTGCGAATATCGATTTCCACAACCGATTTTCCTATCCACGCCGACGGAACGGAAACTTCAAATATCGAGCATGAATCGCTGAGTTCTATATAATCGAGAATATGGTCGGATGTGTATCGGATTGCAGCCCATGTGGCAAGTTGTTTTTCGGGATAAATAATTTCGTCCGCGCCGTTACGCAGAAGAAATTTTGCCTGCACGTCCTGTTCGGCGCGCGACACAACCTTTTGCGCTCCCAATTCCTTTAATAAGCAGGTCGTTTCAAGAGAACTTTGAAAGTCGCCGCCGATAGTTACGATGCAGACGTCGTAGTTTTTTACGCCGAGCGATTTCAGCAACGCTTCGTTTGTGCTGTCGCCGATTTGTCCGTTCGTCACATAGGGCATAGCGTCGTTGACTCTTTCTTCGTTTTCGTCTACCGCCATGATTTCATGTCCTAATTCGTGCAATTTCATCGCGATATATTTTCCGAACCGTCCGAGACCTATCAATAAAACAGATTTTGTTTTCATATATAAAACCTCCTTAACCGACTGCAATTGTATCCGTCGGCAATTTTGCTACTTGTTTTTTATTTGCACCGAAAGCGGCATATATCAATGTCAATCCGCCTACACGCCCGAAAAACATAGACAAAATCAAAATCAATTTGGATGCGATTCCGAGTGTCGGGGTAATCCCGAGCGTAAGACCTACCGTGCCGACGGCAGAAGCCGTTTCGTAAAGGCAAGACGTAATAGGCAAATTTTCAATCGCACTTATAGCCATTCCGCCAAATAAAAACAAGGTTATGTACATTATAAATATTGCCGAAGCCGTCTTGACCGTTTCGTCGTCGACGCGCCGTTTCATAAGCTCCGCATTGTCTTTTTTCCTGAATACCGAAAAAGCGGAAGAAAATAAAACCGCTATCGTCGTCGTTTTCATACCGCCTGCGGTAGAACCGGGCGAACCGCCTATCAACATAAGAATAATCATCAGGTATAATCCCGTATCGCTGATCGCCGTAAGATCTACCGTATTAAATCCTGCCGTCCTCGGCGTTACCGATTGAAACAAAGAAGCAAGTATTCGCTTACCGACCGGTAAATCGCCGAATTCAAAAAGGAAGAAGTATATTGCCGGCAAAACAATAAGCGCGGCAGTTACAATCAATACCACTTTGCTTTGCGTGCGATATTCTCTTATACGCCACTTGTGGTTGCAAACGTCTTCCCATACCAAAAAACCGATGCCGCCGATAATAATCAGCAACATAATCGTAATGTTGATGACAGGTTGCGCGGAATAGTGCGTGATGGAAGTAAACTCGCCGCTTTTCGTCCCCATAATGTCGAATCCTGCGTTGCAGAATGCCGACACCGAATGGAAGATAGCAAGCCAAATACCTTCTGCACCGTAATCGATACAAAACACAGGCATCATAAAAAGCGCGCCGATAAGTTCTATCAAAAATATACCCTTGATTATAAATCCGGTCAGGCGGACTATACCGCTCACATTTGGCGCAGAAATCGCATTCTTCATCGTTTCGCGGCTGAACAGTCCGATTTTCTTGCCCGAAATAACGGCAAGAGACACGGCTATGGTAACAACGCCCATACCGCCGATTTGAATCAGCAACAATATTACGATTTGCCCGAATATCGTCCAGTACGTTGCCGTATCGAATACGATAAGTCCCGTTACGCATACGGCGGACGTCGAAGTAAAAAGGGCGTCGATAAAAGATGTCCATTCGTGAGTTTTTGAAGAAATCGGCAATGTCAATAGAAAAGCGCCGAGCAAAATAACTCCCGCGAATCCTAATAATATTATCTGAAAGGATGTTAGTTTCCTTTTTAGTATTCCCATGCAAAAACCTCGATTCTGTTTATCGGTGTTATAATACCACATTTTCCGTAAAGATGACATTAGTGTTCTTGCGGATGGTATTAAGATTGTATAAAGATTACAAGCAGTATATATTCATCTTTTATTTATGACAAAAGGCTCTCGGATGAATTTCCGTGAGCCTTTTGTTGTCGTTTGAAAGCGCAATTCTAAAATTTAATTTTAATTCCCTATGGAAACTGCGCTTTCCGGCTGTCCTTTTTCACTTGGGCGGTCAGTCCGCTCCGACTTTGCGGATAAGACCTTCTTTGAGCATTTCCTCGGTGGAAAGTGCGGGGAAATCGAAATCCTGTTTTTTGTATTTGGGATTGGGCGACAGTTCTTTTTCGCGGGCCAGAATGTCCACCAGTTCGGCGGCCCATTTGGCGCTCCGTTTGGAGGTCAGCCGCAGGCGGCAGGGAACCGTGCTGAACTTTCTCTCATCGCTGACATCGTTTACAAAATATTTGGCCAGCGCGGGGTCTTTGGGATCCAGCGCCAGATAGAGGCAAAGGGTCTTGCCGCGCAGGGCAAACTTGGCCAACTGCGTGCGGCCGCTCTTGAAGGATTCATAGTTCCAGCTGATGCGGGCATTGACGCGCTGATAGGAAAGCAGGGCGTTTTTGACGGCGCAGTAGCGTTCTTTTACCTCGTCGGTAGCTTCGGACATCCGCGCGGCAAAAGATTTTTTATAGGTGGAAAAGACCACATTGCCATAGACATCGGTTTGCGGTTCATGATTTTCCGCCGCGGTCTTTTCGGTTTCTTTTTCACTCTCGGGCGTTACTTCCGGAACTGGGATTTCTTCCGCAGAAGCGGATTCTTCGGCCGCAGATACCGCCACGATCTCAGGCGCTTCTTCGACCGCCGGTGCTTCTTCGATTACCGGTGTTTCTTCAACCATGATCGCTTCTTCGGCCACCGGGGTTTCCTCAGTTATCGGTGTTTCGTCCAAAGCGTCTGCCGGAAGTTCGGCCGGTTCAGCCGTCTTTTCTTCCGCAACCGGTTCGGCAGCCGGCATTTCTTCGGCCGCAGGTGTCTCGGGAGCCGGGGTCTCTTCCCGTGCAGGAAGCTCTTCGGCCACAGACGGTTCTTCTGTGGGTGCTTCGCTCAGGGGCGCTTCCGGAGTCTTATCTTCGGCTTTTGCGGATTCTTTTCCGGCATTTTCCGCTTCTTGTTCCTTGGCTTTCCGGGCCGCTTCCCGCGCTTTTTCTTCTTCCAGTTCGGCCATAGCCTTGCGGTCTTTGACTTTGCGGACGCTGATCAGCGTGACAACCAGCAAAGCAACGGCCACCAGCACGGCAACGACAATAATCAGCGGCAGGAAAGAGCGGGGCATTTTGGCCGCAAGGGCGGCGCCGTCCCTGAACTCGACCTGATAGCCGTTTTCGGAAAGATTTCTGACATCAAAATTGTCGGCGGTAAATCCGCGCGTCAGCACGGTCCCTTTTGAAACGGCAAAGCCCACGGAAACGGAAATTTTGGTTCCTGTGTAAGATACGCCGTCCGCTTGTGCGCAAAGCGTTTCGGGATAACCCATATAAATATGTGCGCCGTAACTTTCAAGAACAGGCGCTCCGGCAAGCGAAACAATACCCTTGCCGACATTCTGAATCGTGACGCAGGTGTTGGCGGGGGTCAGTTTACCGCCGGTGATTTTCAGGTTTCCGCCCGTAAGGGTGAAAACCGAAGAGGTTGTGCAAAGAATCCGGCCGCCGGAAGCCGAATCGGTCACGGTGAGTGTGGAACCTTCCGGAATGACGGCGGAGGCGGTGAGCGTCAGCGTTTTGCCGGCAAGGTCCAATGTATAGGTGCCGTCAAAACCGGTACCGTCGGTCGTCACATCTGTAAGCAGTCTCAGAGTGCCGCCGTTTACACGGGCTTTTCCCTGCATCTGCGCAAAAGAGCCGGTTTCGTTTCCGAGCGAAGCCTGTTCCGTTTGCGCCCCTGCGGGCAAAAGAAAGAGGCAGAAAAGCAGGGACAACAGACAAAGAATGGGGAAAAGTTTTTTCATGAGAGAACCCTCCTATGAAATGTCCGGGAACAATATAGTTTATTTACATTATATCATAAAAAAACGGAAAAGGGAAGCCCTCTTGATTAAAAATGTCGAAAAAAGAAGGCGTCTCTCCGTTTTTAACGGGGATTGCCTTCTTTTAAATGCCCAAATCATTGTTCTTTTGCGAATCCCTGGATAAAACCGTTCGGATCGGCTGAGCAGATGTCGCCCCCGATCACCCGCCCGCGGTAAACGAGCAGATTGGCCAGAACCGTGCCGGTCGCTCCCTCGTAGTTCTTGACGGTGTAGGTATAACGCTCCACGGTCTTTCCGCTGTACGGAGAAAGGTCCAGTCCCTGGCGGCGCTGCAGTTCGTTATAGGCGCCAAAGACTTTATCAAACTCGGCCGGAATTTCCACCGTGGTACTTTCGGTCGGTTCGCCTTCCACTTCCCAGCCAAAAGAAGCAAGGAAGGCCACTCGGTCTCCGTTGTTGCGGATTTTTTCAAAACTGACGCTTTCGCCGTCAGCGGCCAATGCCCCCGGTTGCAGATCCGGCACAAAGGCGATCAGCGTGACCAGCGCCGCCAGCGCGAGACAAACCACACCGAAAAACCGGATGGTTCCGGCGCGCATAGAGCAGACAAACATATGAAAAGCCCTCCCTTTTGCTTGTTCTTCGCTGAATTATACGCAAAAGGAGCGCAAAACAGAACCGCGCGGGGGAAAATTCCCCCGCGCGGCCTTGCCGGATCTGTTTTATCAGTCGTCCAGAGCGTCCTTGATGGAGAATTCCATCCGGCCCTTCTTCTGGTCGATGCCCATATATTTGACCTTGACGATGTCGCCCATCTTGAGCACATCCTCTACCTTGTCAATCCGGGTCTTGGCGATTCTTGAAATGTGCACCATGCACTCCTTGCCGGGCAGATATTCCACAAAGCAACCGAAGTCCTTGATGCCGGTCACCTTGCCGGTGAACACCTGACCCACTTCGGGGTCGTAGGCAATGGCCGCAATGGCGCTGCGCGCCTTGTCGGCGCTTTCACCGTTCAGTGCGGCAATGCGGATGGTGCCGTCGTCATCAATGTCGATCTTCGCGCCGGATTCGGCAGTGATCTTCTGAATGACGGAGCCGCCTTTTCCGATGACCTCGCGAATCTTGTCCGGGTCGATCTTCATGGTGGTCATTTTGGGCGCGTAACGCGAAACTTCCGCACGGGGCGCGGGAATGGCCTTGAGAATCACTTCGTCAATAATATAGTCGCGGCCTTTGTGCGTCATGGCCAGTGCCGCCCGGATAATCTCGGGGGTCAGACCGTCGATCTTGAGGTCCATCTGGATGGAAGTGATGCCCTTGTGCGTGCCGGCCACTTTGAAGTCCATGTCGCCGTAGAAGTCCTCAAGCCCCTGAATGTCCATCATGACATCCCAACTGCCGTCCTCGGCGGTGATGAGGCCACAGGAAATGCCGGCCACCGGCGCCTTGATCGGGACGCCCGCATCCATCAGCGCCATCGTGGA
>ERZ780198.2512-NODE-2512-length-13942-cov-12.173976_pt1 | contig 13942 bp, 10 predicted proteins | sample MGYA00510979_ERZ780198 | MGnify/ENA primary metagenome ERZ780198 (study PRJEB29588, sample SAMEA2158039) | human gut metagenome | biome: human gut; feature: human-associated habitat; material: faeces | place: Denmark | collected 2008/2010 ...
TCCGACGTGGATTCCGACGCGCTACAACAACCTCCGGGCCCCGTGCTCCGTGTCGCGGGAGGAGGGGCTCACGATCTATCCGGTTTCGGTCTCCGCGCCTTTCCGCGTGCCGCTGTTTTGGATTTCGCTCCACGTCATGCCGCTGCCGCTCTACAAACTGCTGTGCCGCAGCGCCCTGCGCCGCGACGGGCACCTGAACCTCTATTTCCATCCGTGGGAGTTTTCCGCACGGCTGCGCGAGCCGGCTTTCGGTGTTCCGGGCTATCTTACGCATTGTTCGGGGACGGACCTGCAACGGAAATTCATCCGGCTGCTGGAGTGGCTGAAAGCCCGCGGCTGTCGGTTTTTGACCACCCGCGAATACCTCGGATGCGATGAGTAGGGTAGCGATGATGCTCCGGAGGCTCTATGAGAGTCCGTTCGTGCGCTTCGCCGTGGTGGGAGGCGTCGCCACGGCGGTCAATTACGCCGTTTACGTCGTGCTGGTGCGGTGTTTCGACGACCTCTGGCCGGCCCTTGCCTATTTTTGCGCCTTCTGCGTCAGCATCGTCTGCAACTTTCTGCTGTCGAGCTATTTCACCTTTCGGGTACGGCCCTCTGCCCGCCGTGCCGTGCGGTTCCTGACGGCCCACCTCATCAACCTTGTGAACGAACTCGTACTGCTCGAAATCTGGCTGTGGGCGGGCGTTCCGAAACTCTATGCGCCGCTGTGCGTTTTTCTGGTCGCCTTTCCGGTCAATTTCCTGATGGTGCGCTTCGCCCTGCGCGCCATGGTGATGAAGGGCTGATTTTCAAACAATGACTCCGCTCTTGGAGGTAAATTATGAGTCTCGAATTTTCTCAGGAACTGGATACCCCCATTGTTTCCCCCACCTTCGCGCCTCAGGATGCGGGGGAGATCGGTCTGCGGCCGAAGCTCCTTTCCGACTACACCGGGCAGGAAAAGGCCAAGGGAAATCTGTCCATTTATATTGAAGCCGCCCGGCGGCGTGGAGAACCTCTGGATCACACCCTGCTGTACGGCCCTCCCGGTCTGGGCAAAACCACGCTGGCGGGTGTCATCGCCAACGAAATGGGCGTGAACATCCGGGTCACCTCCGGCCCTGCCATTGAAAAGCCCGGCGACCTTGCGGCGCTGCTGACCAACCTGAACCCCGGCGACATTCTGTTCATCGATGAAATCCACCGCTTAAACCGGGTGGTGGAGGAAATTCTCTACCCCGCCATGGAGGATTTCGCCATTGACATTATTGTGGGCAAAGGCCCCAGCGCCAACTCCATCCGACTGGATCTGCCGAAGTTCACCCTCGTGGGCGCAACCACCCGGGCAGGCCAGCTGTCCGCGCCTCTGCGTGACCGGTTCGGCGTCAATCTGCGTCTCGAGCTGTACACCCCGGAGGAGCTGGCGAAGATCGTCACCCGCTCCGCCGCCATTCTGGGAATGCCCATCGACCCCAAGGGCGCTATGGAGATCGCCTCCCGCAGCCGCGGCACCCCCCGGATTGCCAACCGCTTCCTCCGCCGGGTGCGGGACTTCGCCGAGGTCATGGGCGACGGCACCATCACGAAGGAGGCCGCCGACCTTGCTCTGCGCCGTCTGGAAGTGGACAAGCTGGGACTTGACAACATCGACCGCCGGATGCTCACCGCCATCATCCAGAACTACGGCGGCGGCCCTGTGGGTCTGGAAACCCTGGCCGCCACCATCGGCGAGGAAGCCGTGACGCTGGAAGACGTCTACGAGCCGTACCTCATGCAGCTGGGTTTTCTCACCCGCACCCCCCGTGGGCGCTGCGTGACGGCGCTGGCCTACGACCATCTGCACATTCCCTACGAGGGGCAGTCCCAGTTTTCCATCTGATTGGGACTTCCCGGCCTTGTATTGCTACTCCAAGTTGCACAAATCCGTAAAAAATTCAGGAATTTTTTTCATAAAGGATTGACAAAAGGATTTCGTGTGGTATAATCCGACTTGTGGCAGAAGATTGCCGCTAATTAACCGACCCTGCGTTATAACATTCATCCAGTGGGATTTCACGGGGCAACAACTAACCGAAGAGAGGTATTTTCCAATGTACGAAGACAAGACTTTAGTGTGCAAAGAGTGTGGCAAGGAATTCGTGTTCACCGCCGGTGAGCAGGAGTTCTACGCAGAGCGCGGCTTCCAGAACGAGCCCCAGCGCTGCAAGGCTTGCCGTGACGCTCGCAAGAACGCTACCCGTGGCCCCCGTGAGTTCTTCACCGCTACCTGCGCTCGTTGCGGCGGCGAGGCGAAGGTTCCCTTCCAGCCCAAGTCCGACCGTCCCGTGTACTGCAGCGAGTGCTTCGCTCAGATGCGCGCCAACGGCTGATTGCTGAAATGAGAATGACCGGGAAAGGCGAAAGTCTTTCCCGGTTTCATTTTGTACTTAAGGAGCGGTATCTCTTTGGGGTGGAGAAACGCTGCCCGGTGTAGGCGCTTGCTGATTGTTTGCTGTCGGGTTTCGTGGGTGCTATACGGAATGTTGGTTCAATAAATCGGAATTTGTTGCTCCATACGCCCTTGACAATAGTCCTTACAATATACTATAATAATATTTACAAATACTATTTGTAAGTGGGGGACTTATGGAAAACAATCATTTTAACGTTGCGTGGGCGAAAAGCACTGCTCTATATACAAAAGCAGCTTCGGTACTTGGCGTCGGATACCCGGAAATGATGGTGCTGTATGCGCTGGAATCCATGGGAGAACTGACGCAAAAGCAGATCGCAGAGAATTTCGGTATGCAAAAACAGACGGTTCATACGGTCGTGAGCGCACTTCAAAAGAAGGGCTATTTACTGTTGGAGGCCAGCGAGGGCGATAAACGTGAGAAGCGGATCGTCTTGACTGAAAGCGGACAGGTATACGCCCACAGAATGATTGCGCCTTTACGAAAAGCCGAGGAGAAGGTTTATAGAACAATCGGGAACGAACGGCTCCAAGCCATGTGTGAAATTCTTGACCTTTTCAATCTTCTCTTTGAAAGAGAGCTGAGCGGGGGTCTGGGCAGTGAATAACAAGCGGACTTTCTTTCAGTATGTGATTCCGTCCGTGTTATCCTTTGCGCTTTCCGGGGTGTATGCCATCGTTGACGGTTTCTTTGTAGGCAACTCAATCGGGGATGCCGGACTTTCCGCAATCAACATTGCATATCCCATCACGGCGGTCCTGCAATCCGTAGGGACAGGAATCGGAATGGGTGGTTCAGTCAAATACTCCATTCTGAAAGCAGCAGGAAATGAGAAAAAAGCACGGGAGTTCGTTGCCGGTGCAACATGGCTGATGCTTCTTTTCAGCGCTGTCCTGACTGTCACCGTTTTCTTCACTTCAGAGAAAATCCTTTCTGCCCTTGGTGCATCGGGCGAGTTGCTTACTCTGGGAAATGAGTATATCAAGGTAATTGCCCTTGGAGCGATTTTACAGGTGTTCGGCACCGGACTGGTTCCGTTTATGCGTAATTACGGCGGTTCTTTGTGGGCAATGATCGCTATGATCTGCGGCTTTGCTACCAATATTGCTCTTGACTATACTTTTGTGTGGGTTCTTGGACGGGGCATGTACGGTGCGGCATTGGCGACCATTATTGGGCAGGGAGTTACCATGGCGGTTGCACTCGTGTATTGCGCCATCAAAAAGAACCTCACTCTGAAAATCGCACCTGTTGATACCCCGAAAACGGCATTTCAGATATTAAAAATCGGACTTGCTCCATTTGGCTTGACCCTTGCCCCAAATATCTCTCTTGTGATCATCAACCGATTTTCGGATTCTTATGGCGGACAGGAGGCTATCGCCACCTATGCCTGTATCTCCTATATCATCTGCATTGTTTATCTTCTTTTGCAGGGTGTCGGTGATGGTAGCCAGCCGCTCATGAGTCAGTTCTACGGAGCAGGCGAAGAAAAATCGCTCAAACAAACCAAAACGCTGGCGTATGAATTTTCCATGGTTTTGGCGGTAATCAGTGCGATTCTGATTTACCTGCTCCGTGGAAAGATTGGACTACTGTTCGGTTCATCTGCCGAGGTAAACGCAGGGGTCATAAAGGTCATGCCGATCTTCCTTGTGTCGGTTCCGTTTGACGCCATCACACGAGTTTCCACGGCGGCTTTCTACGCAACCGAAAAAAGTGTGCTGTCCTATGTTCTGACCTTTATCGAACCCATCATCATGCTGGTGTTGATGCTGATGCTGCCGCCGGTGTTTGGCGGTCAAATCATGATTTGGTGGAGCGCCGTATTTGCAAAGGTCATTACCACATCAGTAAGCATTGTGCTGTCCGTTAGATATAGCGCACAAAGAAATCGATAACTTCCAGTTTGGCGATTTGCCTCTGCGTGGCTTTCATACACAAAACCGGGAAGGGCAATGCCCTTCCCGGTTTTGTGCGCAGTTTCCTGCTCAATTCTCTTTCCGACTCTCCATATGCCCCGACTGGATGACCGGGGGCTTGGGGTCGGCCACTTCCCATGACAGCGGCTTCTTTTCGTCCTCTTTCACGGCGTTCTCACCTCGCATACAGTATGCGCCGTTTCGTCAAAAAGATGCAAAGCACCCCTTGCCTCTCCCTTTGGGAGAGGTGGACGAGCGCAGCGAGGACGGAGAGGGTAAGTAAGGCCGCAATGCCCTCTCAGTCACCTTCGGTGACAGCTCTCCCAGAGGGAGAGCCAAGGGCGGATTCCGTTAAAATTACTCCAGCACCGATTCAAAAACTGCCTTGACCGAGCTGATTCTTCCCGCCTCAAAAGGACTTTCCAGTCCGGCGCTGTCCAGAAACGCCAGAAAATACGATTCCTCCGTCGTCAGATTCTGTTCGTACAGCTCAAGACCCGCACCCCGCTGTTCCTGTTCCAGCTGGTACAGCTGCATCGCCGCGTCGTTGCTGACCACATAGCTGAACACGTACATGGGGTTCGTATAGAAATGGGTCACGTCCACAAACTCCCGCCGGTCGTAGCCCACGCTGTCAAAGCCGAAGTCCAGCGCGACCTGCTCGTACAGCGCGTACAGTCCCTCCGCAGACAGCGCGTCGCCGGTCAGGCTGTACATCTGCCGCTCAAAGCTGGCATACGCTCCCTGCTCCACGTAATTGCCCAGACTGTCCGCCATTTTTGCCCGGGTCAGGTCTTCCCCACCGTAGCACAGACTCAGATATTCCATGCCCGTGGAGAAGAATTCCGACACGTCCATCCCGGCGGCGCTGCCGTAGCTGGCATAGTCATTGCAGAAGTGGCCGAACTCATGGGCAAGAACCAGCTTGTCGTAGGCTGTCAGCGTGGCGTTCATGAAGATGAACGGCTCCTGATAGCTGGTCAGGTATTGCTCAAAAGAGGAATTGTACTTGTTCTCCCCGTAGCCGGTGTCGTAGAGCTTCGCCGTCTTCATCAGGTCATGGGCTTCCTTGACCGTGCCGCCCATGCCCTCTGCCGCCGTGGCTAAGTAGTTAAGGGTCTCCCTTTCCGAAGCGTACTCACCGGTCGCCTCCCATGCGCCGGCGTCCAGCTCCCGGTACAGCGGCACCAGCTCCCGGCGGATGTCGTCCAGAAGCTGCTCTTCCTCCGCGGCAGTGTAGTCCCGGTAGAAGTAGAAGTCCTCGGCAAACTGGGGATAATCCGAATAGCCGCAGTATTCCGCTATCTCCTGCCGGACGGCGATCAGCTCCGCCAGAAGGGACGCCATGCCGTCCGCGCAGTCGTCATAGTAGCCTTGCGTATCGTCCTGATAGTCCGCCGCCTGAGCGGACAGCTCGTAATACCGGGTTTGCAGCCGGGCTTCCTCCTCCAGCATGGCGGTGAAGGTCTCGTCCCAGACGCTTTCCTCATCCTCATAGCTGTCAAAAAAGCCCTCGCCGAAATATTCCTCCTGCTCCAGTTTCTCCCGGGCGGGGGACTGGGCAAGCGCCCGGTAAAGCTCCTGTAAGGCGGCGTCCACCGTGGCCGCGTTCTGGGTGCAGTAGTTGTACTCGTCCTCCCAGTAGGTGTCCGTCAGATCTGCACAGTAATGGATATCCGCCAGCGCGTAGTAGGTGCTGAACCAGTCATAGGCGTCGTAAAAGTCGTATATCCCGTCCAGAATGGCCGAAACATCGTCCCCTTCCGCCGCCTCGCAGGCGGCGTCCAGCGTCTGCTGGAGCTGGGTCATATCCGGACGCTCGTAGGTCATGCTCTCGTAGGGGACAATGGCGTTCCCATCCACCAGTGAACGCACAGCGCCGAAATACTCGCCAAAGTCCACCATGCCGCAGCCGGACAGCAGCACCGCCGCCGTCAGAACCAGCGCGATCAGCCGTAAAAACCTTATTTTCATTCTCTTTCCTCCTATACCCGTACTTCCGGTTCCATGCCGCACTGCGCGATGCGCCTGCGCAGCCAGCCGCCCTGAAAATATACGATCGAAAATACCGTCGCCGCCAGCAGCCAGCTCAGGGGGTAACAGACGGCCAGCAGCTCGATCCTGTGCCACGTCCTCACCACCGTGAAGATCCACACCACCCGGAACACGCACACGCATACGCAGGTGATGACCGTGGGAAGCACCGAACATCCGGTGCCCCGCATGGCTCCGGCGAATACCTCCACCGGCATGAACAGCACGTTGAACGGCACCGTCCACGCCATGACATACGCCCCCAGCCTGATCACAGCCGGGTCGGTGGTGTAAATTCCCAGAATGAAGGGGCGGAACGTGATGACCAGCGCGCTCATCGCCCCCGTCAGCACCACGCTCATACCCATGCAGACCCAGACGCTCTGACGAATCCTGTCGTATTTCTGCGCGCCGAAATTCTGCCCCACGAAGGTGGTCACCGATACGCCGAAAGCGCCGGAGATCATCCAAGTCAGGCTGTCGGTCTTAACATATGCCGTCCATGCCGCCACCGCCACGTCCCCGAAGGAATTGATGCCGGACTGTATCAGAAGATTGGCAAGGTCAAATGTCACGAATTGCAGTCCCGCCGGGATGCCAACGTAAAGGATGCGTTTCAGCAGCCCGCCCTGAAAGCGGATCTTTTTCAGGGAGAGCCGTGTTTCTTCCGGCTGGCGGAGCAGCGCCACCGTGACCATTCCCGCGCTGACCACCTGAGAGAAAACCGTCGCGATGGCAGCCCCCGCCACGCCCAGCTTCAGCACCACCACGCACAGGATGTCCAGCACGATGTTGACCCCGCAGGCAGCCATCAGGAACATGGTAGGTTTTCGGGAATCGCCCATGGCCCGGAGAATGCCCGCGCCCATGTTGTAGAGCATGGAGGCGATCGCGCCGGCAAAATAGATTTTTATGTACAGAACGGCGTCGTCCATGCAGCTTTCCGGGGTGTTCATCAGCCCCAGAATTTTAGGGCCGAGGGAGTAGCCCAGCGTCATCACCACCGCGCCCAGCACAAGCGACAGCGCCACGCCGGTATGGAGGGTATCCTGCACGCCCTGCTTACTTTTCGCGCCGTAAAACTGGGACAGCAGCACCGTCGCACCGGTGCTCAGTCCGATGAAAAAGCCGTTCATCAGGTTCAGCAGTGCGGAGGTAGACCCCACCGCCGCCAGCGCCCGGGTGCCGACGAACCGGCCGACGATGATGGTGTCCACGGTATTGTACATCTGCTGGAAAAAGCTCCCAAGCAGAATGGGAAAGAAAAAGAAAAGCAGCTGCTTCCAGATCACGCCCTCCGTAATGCGCTGCGACGGCAATTCGCCCTGCATAAAAAGTGCCTCCCGACGGATATACTGGGACGATTCTACCATAGAAACGGCAGACTGTCCATTGATTTTTTCAGGCAGCGCGCACCGTGTCCAACAGGTGGAAAACCGGAAAATAGAAATAACCCCCGACCTGCTGTCACGACAGCCGCCGAGGGTCATTCCTCTGCGATCTTGGTATCTAACATCTGTTGGTTAACCTCTCTTTCTGCGGAGTAGACGTCGGCGTTCCGCCTTACAGATTTGGAATTCCTCCCGTGAAAATTCCTTTCTTTACATTTTGGGAAGACCATATATGATCGGGAGATTTACCTTGGGAAGCCGTCGTCTCTGAGAAGATTTACCTGTACATTGGTATCACCTCTTTGTGTCTATAAAATAACATATTCCTTTCTGAAATGCAACCCGGAATTTTGTATAAAATATACCATTTTATTTACTGCATAACATAGAATTCCAGCGTATTAACCAATTTATCGTTGACATATTCCCTGCGCTATGTTAGCATAAATATGTTGGGGTCAGTCTGCGGACTGGCCGTTTGCAGACTGAGGGCGGGGATATCCCCGCCCTCAGCTGTTTACGATTCCGGATACGATCCTGTGCATTTCCGCTTCCGAACGGGCACCGTGCGCCCGGGTCAGAATGTCGCTCTGCGCTTCACGGGAAAGCGCCGCATAGGCATCCATAGCCGCAGAATTCTGTGCCAGCGCCATGGCGAACCCAATGGGCATTTGCTGAAAATCCATGCTGACTCTGTTTTCCGCTGCCTTACGCCGCCGCGTCCAGCATATTCTCAATAAAAATCCCATACCCCGTAGTCGGATCGTTCACCAGTACATGGGTACGTCTATGATACCAACGAGAGATTTACTTTTTGGGAAGTTTGGGATAAAGCTCGATTTCGATATTCCCATTCTTCCCTTTTCGGTACTCAATCTTCTCTAAAATTGTCTTTAATACTATTTCCTGATTAAAATCTTTGATTTTAATCAGAAAGGCATCGCCTGACGGCGCTGCCTGTTTTATGATTTATAAGGAAAGAAATCACAAAACAAGTCTCATATGAACTCCACGCCCTTCAGGCAATTAAAATCTTTTTTTAAGATTTTAGGGTCTATCTGAAAACCGTCAACATGCCCAAACAGCGGGTCTTTTCCGCCTGCTGTACGCCATTTTTCCTTGCAATACACAAAGTATTCCTGCGAAAAAATGGCTTCATCAGACGAAAAATCCCTCGCTGTTGGTCATATTCCCGGTTTTCAGATAGACCCTAATTGGCGTTCAGTATTACATCTGGCTTTTGATCGTGGAGATCAGAATGTCCCCCGCCACGACCCGATCTTCCGCGGCGAAGCCTTCCGCAAAATTGTCGGAATAGAGCACCTGCGCGTTGGGGGGGAATTCATCATCCCCTTCCCAGACCAGGATCTGCATCCGATAGCCGCCGATCAGGTCGAACTGATAGCCCGCGTCTCCGTGCTTCATGGGCAGCGCCTGCATTTTTTCGCAGGCAGCCTTGAACGCCGGCAGCCGGGTGCCGAAGGTGAAGGCCGCACGGGTCAGCACACGGCCGGTGTAGGGCTTGATGTACATCTCCCCCCAGGGCATCTCCCGGAAGGTCTTCCACTGCCCCTGCCAGACCACATCTTTGCTTTCCAGCAGATAGCGCAGCAGAAACGTCTGGGAGGGCAGCGGCGGCAGCGCCCCGCCGTCCAGCGCGCGGATGGCATAGTCCGGGTGGGCAATGGCAAACGCCCTGCCCAGAAGACTGAGGGTGAATTCCTTCCCGTCCCAGCGGACGTCCGACAGTCTCGCCGTCACGGCAGCGGGATCTAGATCGCGAAACAACTCCGCGTAATGGGCAAAGGGGGCTTCTTCTTTGTGGTTTTCTACTTGCATATTCCTTATTCCTTAATCGTGTAGTTCCAGAGGCAGACCGTCGGGATCCCGGAAGAATACATAGTGCCCTCCGTTTGCCTTGTCCTCGTGAATCGGTTCCGTCTCGATGCCCTGTGCGTTCAGCCAGTCCCGAGCCGCCTGAATGTTCGTTACCCGGAAGGCCAAATGCCGTAGACCCAGAGCCTCTGGCAGAGTCAGCCGGGCAGGAGCGTCGGGCTTGATGAACAGCTCCAGCACCAAATTCCCCAGCCGCAGCATCCGCAGATAATCCCGCTGCTCCGGCCTCCAGACTTGGCTCTCCAGAGTGAACCCCAGCTTGTTGACATAAAAATCCAGGGTTCGGGCTTCCTCCGAAGCAATCACCGCCACATGGTGCATTCCCTCCAGCATGTTACGCCTCCTGAACGGAGTGGGGGAACAGCCGCTTGTCCGTATGGGGCAGGAAGCAGGCAGCTACAAAGGAATCCATGTAGCCGGGATAGGTGGAAAGCTCCAGATAGGTCATGTTCGCTGCCACTTCCGCCGTTTTTGCGGCGGCTTCGTCACTCATGACCATGGCGTAAGCGCCAGCCAGAGAGGAGTTGCCGATGTAGTGGAACTTTTCCAGCTCCACATCCGGGAACATGCCGATATTCACCGCGTTCTTCATGTTGATGCCGGAGCCGATGCCGCCTGCGACATAGACGTTCTCGATGGCTTCCACGGGCATATCCACGCTTTGCAGCAATGTTGCGATGGCGGAGAAGATCGCGCCCTTGGCACGAATGAAGTTGTCAATGTCCACTTCATTGATGGACACTTCCCGGCCGGTCTCGCTTTCGTTTTCAAAGGCAATAACGTAGCGGCCCATGCCGTGATGATCCCGGCGGACGCGCTCGCCCTCCCGGATGAACAGGCCCTTGGCGTTGACGATGCCGCAGCGGTACAGCTCGGAAATGATGTCGATGATGCCGCTGCCGCAGATGCCGACGGCCTTCTGTCCTTCGTCGCCCACGATGGAAACGGTGGGTTCCATGGTCACTTTGTCAACGGTGCAGGCTTCGATAGCGCCGTCCGTGGCGCGCATACCGCAGGAAATGTCGCCGCCCTCAAAGGCGGGGCCGGCGGAGCAGGCGCAGCTCACAAGGAAGTCCCGGTTGCCGAAGACGATCTCGCCGTTGGTGCCAAGGTCGATGAACAGGCTCAGCGCGTCGCTGTCCCAGATGCCGGAGGCCAGCGTACCGGCGGTGATGTCGCCGCCCACGTAGGAACCGATGTTGGGGGCGATGAGTACCGGCGCCAGGGGGTTGGCGGGAATCTTCAAGTCCTGCGCCAGCAGTCCGTTCCAGAGGAAGAAACTGGGGATATACGGATCCATGCGGACACTCTGGGCATCCACGCCCACCAGCAGGTGGTTCATGGTGGTATTCGCGCCCACGCTCATGCGCAGAATGGACGGGCATGTGACCCCCGCGGACTTGCACAGATTGGCAATGATGGGGTTCAGTGTCTCCTTCAGAATGGCGTCCTGGAGCTTTTTCCTGCCGCCGGGCTTGCCCTGCTCGATGATACGGTTGATGACGTCCGCGCCGTAGCGGATCTGGCCGTTGCCGGAGGAGCCCTTCGCCAGAATCTTGCCTGTGGTCAGATCGGTCAGCACCATGGTGACCGTGGTAGTGCCGATATCGATGGCACAGCCGATGATATTGGTGTCCTCCGGGGCGCAGATCTCCATGCAGCGGAAGGTATCGCCCAGAAGTTCGCCCTTCACGCACACGTGGAAGCTGTTTTCCCGCAGAACGTGGGCCAGCTTCACCATGACGCAGAAGGGAATCTCCACCTTCTCTACGCCCAGCGCTTCCTCAAGCGCCCATGTCAGGCGCTCGTTGTCGGGCATGGTGTCGTCCAGACTCGGCTCGGCCATGGTCACGACCACCGCCCGGAACTGATTGGTAAAGTGAATGCCGCTTTGTTTCAGCTGGCTCTGGCAGGCGTCAAAAATGGCGACCTCCTGGGGGCTGCTCAAATCGGCGGTCTTCATCCGGGACTGGTAGGCGCTGGCGATGTCCGGAACAAACACGGTGCAGTTGCCGACGACCTTCGAGCTGCAGCTCAGGCGCCAGCCTTCGGCATATTCTTCGTCGGAAATATGGCGGCTGGGGTAGGATTCCAACTCTCCCTCCACCAGCTTGATGCGGCACTTGCCGCAGGAACCGTTGCCGGAGCAGGGAGCGTCGATTGCCACATTGGCACGGCGAGCCAGCTCCAGAAGGTTATCGCCGACGTTGCAATCGACGGTAACGGGCTTGCCGCCTTCGATTTGAAATACGACTTTTGGCATAAGGATAACACCTTTCTTTTTGGGCGAGGCCCTGCCATCCGGCAAAAATTGCCGAAACTCCCGGACGGAATGATAGCGCCGCCTGAAATTTTATTTTCTTTTCAAGTATAACATAGCTCCCCGCAATTGTCCAGCGAAATCAGTATTTTTCTACCTATATTAAATTTGATATGGCTCATCACCCCGGCGTCATAACCTGACCGAACGCATGTGCTCCTCAATAGGGGGGGCATTGCAAGCCAGTGCCGCAGCACTGGTGTAGCAATCCGTTTCCCGAAGGCTCTCCTCGTTCAGTAGGGGAAGCCACAAAAACTACGCCCGGGAAGTTTCCTTCCCGGGCGCAATCTCAATTTCATTACATCAGAGGCTCCATGCCCAGCACCGGGTGACCCTTCTCGGTCAGCCAGTTCAGCAGCTCCTCGCAGTCGGTAGTAACGGTCTCGTCGGCAACCATGTCGGTGAAGTTGTCGATGCCGTACAGTTCCTTGGCCGTCTTGTTCAGACGCTCGGCAACGTCGTCCTTCAGCTCCTTGGGCATCCAGACAATGCGCTCGATGCCGCCCTCAGCGGCGATGAACTTCTTGGAGGAGATGAAGTGACGGCCGTGACCCATGTAGCCGGGGGTCTGGACGCCGCCGCCGGTGCAGGAGGCCAGCTCGCCGAAGGTCATACCGGCAGGGGTCATGCCCTTGTATTCCCGGTTCACAACGATGAAGCCGTTGGACATCGGCTCAATGCCGCAGATGCACTCGAAGCAGCCGCAGGAGGTCATCGGGTCCTCCAGAATGGAGTACAGGGTGACGTTCTCAACAGCGCCGTGGGTCGCGTCGGAGATCGCCTTGTTGACGGACTGGAAGCGGCCGGTGCGCTCGTCCTCGCAGCCTTCCTTGAAAATGGGCTGGCAGGGGCCGTTGGGGTTCAGCTCGTAAGTGGCCTTGGCATCCAGCCAGGACACGGCGCCGCACAGACCCAGACGCTCGGGGGTGACCACGCAGCAGTGGGCGGGGGCGAAGGACTGGCACATGATGCAGGTGAAGTAACGGTCAACGGCCTCGTCGGTCATGGACGCCAGACGGTCGTCACGCTGGTTGTACCGGGGCATAGCCACCTCGTCACGGAACTTCTCCGCCTCGGCGGCGTCGGTGATCAGGGTGATCTGGCACTTGTCCACAACGGCGTCAAACTCGTCCATGATCATGACGTACAGAACTTCGGCGAAGTCCTTCAGACGCAGACCGGCGTCGTAGGCCGCGTTGCTGACACGGATACGGACCTGATTGCGCTGGCCGGTGTGCATGACGCCTTCCATGTAGTTGAACCATGCGTGGAACTTCCGCTCGATAACGGACTCAAAGTCCACTTGCATCTTCTTACCGGCCACCTCAACGTAGGTCGCCAGAGCCAGATCCTTGGCCTGATCGAAGTCGGGGCCGACGATGGTGATCTTGTGATCCTCAATTTCATTCAGCTCCCGCATCACCACCAGCTCGGCAGTGGGGTTCTTGGCGGACCAGATCTCGTTGTGCATATCGGCCTTACGGATGATCTCGCCCTCGAAGGCGGCGGCGAAGGCCACGGGGATGGGCAGTTCCTTCACCTTGATCTTAATGTTCCGCAGTTCCAGAGACTTCTTCACGGTCTCGGCATGGTCGCATACGGACTCCAGAGCGCCGGGAACCTGATTTTCGCCCAGATCGATGTCCACGACCACGGGGAAGCCCAGAGCGATGGCGCCCGCACCGGCGGAAACCACCACGGAGTCAATGGCGCCGAAGGTATTGACGAAGGCGGGAACACGGTTCTTGGTGTAGTCCAGCAGAGCGGCCAGATTGCCGGGCTGAACGTTGCCGAAAATCAGAGCGGCACGGATGGCCACGGTAACAACATGGATGACGGAGGTCACGTCGTGTCCCAGAGGAATGACACGCAGCTCCAGACCCATCTTGACGCCGCCCTCGGCGCACTGCTCGATGACGTCGCCCACCATGAAGGTCATGATGC
>ERZ780198.2513-NODE-2513-length-13939-cov-13.619850_pt1 | contig 13939 bp, 19 predicted proteins | sample MGYA00510979_ERZ780198 | MGnify/ENA primary metagenome ERZ780198 (study PRJEB29588, sample SAMEA2158039) | human gut metagenome | biome: human gut; feature: human-associated habitat; material: faeces | place: Denmark | collected 2008/2010 ...
AACACTTCCATGAGTGAACACCAGTTCTGCCAGATAATAGGCAGAATGCGACTTTATCAATGTTTGCCAACAGGCTACCAGAAAGCACTACCCAGAATGTTGCTTACTGATACCCAGATAAACAGTGTAGCTAAAGCATACATCAATGATGAAAATTTTGGCAGCTTTGGAAATGAGCTTAATATGTGGAAGTTCTACAACCTGTTGACTGGAGCTAATAAGTCAAGCTATATTGATTCATTCTTAGACCGTTCTCTTAATGCAACGGAAATGGCTTTAGGAATCAATTCAGCTTTACATGGTGATGAGAGATATAAATGGTTCATTGATTAAATGAGCTTTATTGATTGAGAGAGAAAAGGGCACTCTTCACGGGTGTTCTTTTCTTAAATATCCAATAATTAACCATTTATATTTGTAAGTACGTAAATAAGTACATATCTTTGCAATATAATAAAGGAGGATTTATGAAAACAGCCAATTACACAGATTTAAGAGCCAACTTGAAAAGCTACATTGATGCGGTCATTGACGATTATGATACTGTAGTTGTCAATCGTGGGAATGGCAAAGGAGTAGTAATGATTTCTTTGGATGAATACAACTCTCTAAAGGAAACGGAATACATCATGTCGTCACCCGATACAATGGAAGCCATACATAAAGGTGAAGAGGATATTAAGAACGGTAACTCTATATCCCAAAATGAAGGTGAAAGCATAGAGGATTTCTTAAAACGGGCAGCATGTACAGAATAACATTGTCAGAGCAAGCACGGAAAGAATATCTATACTTTGTCCAAAGCGGAAACAAGGCTATCTTGAATAAAATCCAAACCTTATTGGAAGATATATCCGAACATCCTTATACAGGGATAGGGAAACCAGAGCCGCTTAAATATGAACTGGCAGGAAAATGGTCAAGAAGAATCAATGCAGAGCATAGAATTGTCTACTCCGTGCAGGATGATATAATAGAGGTTTACATATTCTCTATGAGATACCATTATTCCAAGAAATAAGAAACATATCATTAATATTGAAGAAAGGACAGCTATTTGTTTAGTTGTCCTTTTTTATTCACTTTAACAGGTAGGACAAATCAAGAACAAGGTTAGCTTTATATACCCCAATCAAAGTTTGTCTTACCTAAATTTTAAGCTCCAAATACATCTAAAGTCCGATTAATTGTGTTTGGCATTTCAGCCTTATAGTAACAGGTCAAATCCATAAAAATCCAGACTTTAGAGTTTTCTGGATTCTTATAATCCATATCATTGGTAGCACTTTTTGAATATCCAACAATATGAAAGGATGAAGTCTATAATTAAAGCGGGTAATAAAGTTTGAATAATTGCCTTTATATAGGGATTTTCCATTTTGATACCCGCCTTAATTGTTAAACTTCAAAGCTTCATAAACTTTTATTCCTTTTATGTTTCTTTGATGAAGAATATATTAATATCTTTGCGAAAGAAATTAAGCATTGATAATCAGGTGGTAGATTGGTTATGGGTTCTCCGATGCTTTTTATTTACAGCTTATCAAAGGGAACAGGTAAGCATAACATCATTAGTAAAATGAAGAAACTTATTCTAATTGCAATTAGTAGTTTGTTATCTATGACTGCTCGCTCACAGTTTGTTACTTATGAGAATGTTCCACGCCCTAATGTCTCAATACCTAAATCCAACTTCAACTTTGAATTTAAGCGACCTACTACACCAAATGTCAGTGTAGTTAATAGTGAGATTGTTACCACAGAAGCCCTTTGCGTACAAACGGATGGTGAAAGTTTTACTATTGGTACAAAGGTTATGATAAGAAAATGGTCTAATGGAGCGACCTCTTTAGGACTTATTGGCATCAAACAAGGGCAAAAATGGAATAGCTTAGACGAAATAAATCTAATATCTATATCCCAATCATTAGCACGAGCTAAAACTAAAGAAGAAAAAGACTATTTATTAATGCTATCAGACTTTTCATATATGGCAGCCTTAGGAGAAAGTAGCTTATTGTTATTTAAATAAATCCAGCACAATGACGAAGATACTATTATTAAGCATTATGCTTATTCTATCCAACACAATTCATGCTACCGTTTATACCTTTGTTACCAGTGGGGGGACATTTAAGATTTATAAAGAATCTAATTTAATCTCTTTCAAAAATAGAACTTATAATATTGTAGAAGAGGGAAAAGATGGCACTAACTATATGGTGTGCAAGTCTGATAATACGATTAAGTTAATTAGATTTGATTTAGCTAACGACAATATCATAGAATATGATTATGTGGAAACCTTTGAATGGAAGGATGTAGCACTCTATGACAAGGCTAAACTTGTTGCAGGTCTATATCGAAACATTGATACATACATTTATAATAACAATTTTAAAAAAGATAAGGCTGTTATGTTTAGGAAATATGCAGGCATTATGATTGGGGGCATTCAAGATGGGACTATTACCATGAAAAGTGACGGTTCATTTAGTGATTCAACAGGAAAATTATCAAGCAGCGGTTCAACTGATAGGAATTGGATGGGTAAAACAAAGAACACTCCTAATAATATTATAGGTTTCGTAGCAGATTATATATATGATTATATTAAACAGATGCCCACTCTTAACAGCTGTTGGCAGCAAGTTGGTAAACCTTATCTGATTCTTAAAGCAAATAAATCAGAATAATTACCATAAACATATATCAAATATGAGAACTTTATACATACTACTCATTACATTATTATCTTACACTTGTTATGCCCAAGATGGATATAAAACAAACACCAAAACAGCTTTTGGCATTATGATAAATTTGGATGATACTCAGAAAGAATATGTCACTGTAGAAATACAGCTTAAAGCAGATTTTCATGATAACAAGCTGACAAACATCACTGCTGTTGCATATAGATACCAAGATGGTACAATTTGGGAGAATGCTAAACCATTATTCAAAGGCAAAGATTGGGTTACAATCAATCAAAAGGCATTACCAATTACATATATCTATGAAACAATGAGTTCTAAGGATGAAGTTCCTAACGATATTATAAAAGTGTTTAAATCTGCACAAGAATATTTCAAACTGTGCATTATGCCGTCTTCAAACAGTAATTTTATTATATTTCTGTAAATTTGCAAGACTAAATTACAATAATATGAGAATGCATATATTACCACTAAGCATCTTGTTCATAAGTCTTTTCTCATGCCAATCCAAACAGCAGGAAGATAAACAAGTTTCCACCATAGACAGTACTTTACAAGCCAAAGCTACTTCTATCTTAGAAAGCAAGCTATCAGAACTAAATGCTTTATCTGGTCAAGCCATAATCATGGAAGTTCAGACAGGGCAAATAAAAGCGATGGTTGGACTTGAAAGGAAGGATAGTGCAACCTACCAGCCAAGCGAGAATCTTCCCCAGAAACAAACAGAGGGATTGATACAACCCATATCCATATTGGCAGCACTGGAAACAGGGCAAGTCAAACTGTCAGATACGGTAAATGTTGGTAATGGTATTTATTCTGCAAGTGGAATAGAGATAAAAGACCATAACTGGCATAGAGGTGGATATGGTACAATAACCATCCAACAGGGATTGGCGGTCAGTTCAAATGTTGCTACTTATAAAACGATAGAAAAAGCTTTCAGTAATGAACAGGCATACCAAGCCCAATTAAAGAAAATGGGAGTTGATTTAGATAGTTTGACTACTATTAAGATGCTTACCTTATATAACGAGATTGCTAAGAATGGAGATATAGCAAGCAAGGCAAATACAGACAGTTTGAAACAGGCGTTGAGATATGTGGTTACTGATGGACTGGGACAATCGGCTAAATCAGACAAGGTACAAATTGCAGGAAAAACAGGAGCTATGCAACTGGAAGATGGTAGTCACATAATAGAGTTCTGTGGCTATTTCCCTGCTGAAAGACCTCAATATTCCATTATTGTTTCTATCCACAAAGAGGAAGTTCCTGCAAGTGGGATGATGGCAGGTGAGGTGTTTAAACAAATAGTAGATAGCACGATTAAGTAAGGGCTATAGAATTATTATGAAAAACAGCATTTGAGGCTAAAAACTCTTATGCTGTTTTTTATGGGTAATAATATTGAAATATCTTTTCCTTATGGAGAGATTGCCTATTTAGCCCCAAGAATAAATATATCGGATTGATTGCCTGTGCGGGTTATAAGTACTATATTTGTAGTGCGGTTTTAGCTGCAAAGAGATTATTAATTTATTGTTTAATACTTCTCGTTTTTACTTGTAGGGTTAAACCAAGAGTTAAACCAGTTTCGTAAGACCTAAATTCTGAATTATCAAAAAGAGTGGATAAAAGGCTGTAGCTCAGTTGGTAGCTACCGAAAGCGAAGCTTTTGGGAGCCGAAGAAGAGCATCAGCTTCCCAAGCTGAGGGTCACGGGTTCGAGTCCCGCTTGCCGCTCATACTGATAATCAGAGGTTTACGTGATGTAAATCTCTGATTTTTTTGTTTTCTACTATTGCTTTTCTAACATGGACAATTACGCGTCCAGACCTTAATTTGATGAGTCTAACTGTCAGCTTGATGAACACAGACTTCCCGTTTGGGGCTATGCAGTTCGGATGATCCATGAAAACAGAGGGATGCCCTTTTTCTTTTTGACAGAAAACTTGTGGAATAGGAAACATTTTATTTATTTTGCGGGAAATGCACTAAACAACGTGAAAGACATTATGAAAAACAACAAAATTTGGAATGAAAGCATCGAATGCATGGATCGGGAGAGCATGCGGAGATTGCAGGGGATCCGGCTGAAGAAAACGGTAGAGCGGGTGTATCACGACACGCCTTTCTACCGCAAGAAAATGCAGGAACTGGACATCACTCCCGACGACATCAACAGTATAGACGACATCGTGAAGCTGCCCTTCACCACGAAATATGATCTGAGGGATAATTATCCTTTCGGACTTTGTGCCGTGCCTATGAGTCAGATTGTACGCATCCACGCCTCGTCAGGCACTACAGGTAAACCGACGGTGGTGGGCTACACGCGCAAAGATTTGTCGGTGTGGGCCGAATGTCTGTCGCGAGCTTTTACGGCTTATGGCGCAGATCGTTCGGATGTCTTCCAGATATCTTACGGATATGGACTTTTTACGGGCGGGCTGGGCGCTCATGCCGGTGCCGAGAATATCGGGGCATCTGTGATACCGATGTCCAGTGGAAATACGGAAAAACAGATTACGCTGATGCATGATTTTGGCGCTACGATGCTATGTTGTACGCCATCGTATGCACTGTATCTGGCGGATGCCATCCGTGATTCGGGATTGCCCCGTGAAGAGTTTAAGTTGAGAGCAGGAGCTTTCGGTGCGGAGCCGTGGACGGAACAGATGCGTCATGATATCGAAGCCAAGCTGGGTATCAAGGCTTATGACATCTATGGGCTGAGCGAAGTGGCTGGTCCGGGCGTAGGCTATGAATGTGAATGCCAGCACGGTACGCACCTGAATGAAGACCATTATTTCCCGGAAATCGTAGATCCGAAAACACTGGAACCTGTGGCACCCGGTGAAACGGGCGAACTGGTGTTTACGCATCTGACAAAGGAAGGAATGCCTCTGTTGCGCTACCGGACGAAAGACCTGACGGCTCTGCATTATGAAAAATGTGCTTGCGGACGTACACTGGTGCGCATGGACCGCATCCTGGGACGCAGCGACGACATGCTGATTATCCGTGGTGTGAACGTATTCCCGACACAGATCGAGTCTGTCATGCTGGAGATGCCGGAATTCGAACCGCATTATCAGCTGATTGTAGACCGTGTAAATAATACGGATACGATGGAGCTGCAAGTGGAGGTAAGACCGGAATTCTATTCGGACGAAATCAAGAAGATGATGGATATGAAGAAGCGTCTGACAGCCCGTCTGCAAAGTGTATTGGGCTTGAGTGTAGACGTGAAGCTGGTGGAACCGCGCAGTATCGAGCGTAGTACGGGTAAGGCAAAACGTGTAGTAGACAAGAGAAAATTTGAAAGATAAATTATATCGCTATGATTGCAAAACAATTATCAATTTTTTTGGAGAATAAGTCGGGACGCCTTACGGAGGTGACCCGGGTATTGGCTGAAGGTGGTATCAACCTCTCCGCCCTGTGTATCGCAGAAACGGCCGATTTCGGTATTCTGAGAGGAGTGGTTTCTGAGCCGGAGAAAGCTTATCAGCTGTTGAAGGAAAACCATTTTGCCGTAAATGTGAATGACGTGGTAGGTATTTCTTGTCCTAACATTCCGGGAGCATTGGCCAAAGTGCTCCAGTATCTGTCGGACGAAGGAGTGTTCATCGAATATATGTATTCGTTTGCCAACGGAGATCATGCCAATGTGGTAATACGTCCCAGCGACATGGAGAACTGCCTGCGTGTGCTGAAAGAGCGTCGTGTAGAGTTGCTGGCAGCAAACGATTTGTATAAACTTTGATCCATTGGCGATTGACGGTTGGCGGTGGGGGATAGCATCTCTTGGGGATGATTGCCTACCGCTGGCCGTTTCTGCCTTTATGTTTTTGAAAAATTAAGCTTCGTATCGTTGTTTTATTCAGTGCGAAGCTCTATCTTTGCGCAATATTTGCGAATAACCGAATGAAAAAGAATATCTTTATTGTAGCTTTGCTGGCAGCAACGCTGGGATTGACATCGTGTGGTGAGTATAATAAACTGCTGAAAAGTACGGATTATGAGTACAAATATGAAGCTGCCAAGTCCTATTTTGCCAAAGGACAATATAACCGTGCCGCCACTTTGCTGAATGAGTTGATTGCCATTCTGAAGGGAACGGATAAGGCGGAAGAATCGCTTTATATGCTGGGTATGTGCTATTATAATGAGCAGGATTATCAGACTGCCGCACAAACCTTTATTCAGTATTATCAGGTTTATCCGCGAGGTACATATACCGAACTCTCCCGTTTCCATGCAGGAAAGGCCCTGTTCCTGGATACTCCGGAACCCCGTCTGGATCAGTCGAGCACTTACAAAGCAATTGACGAGCTTCAGATGTTTATGGAATACTATCCGCAAAGCGCCAAGCATCAGGAAGCCCAGCAAATGATTTTCGAGTTGCAGGACAAGTTGGTTATGAAAGAATACTTGTCGGCCAAATTGTATTACAACTTGGGCAATTATATGGGCAATAACTACCAGTCATGTGTCATCACGGCACAAAATGCCCTGAAAGATTATCCTTATACTAATTTGCGTGAAGACTTGTCGATCCTGATTCTGAGAGCCAAATACGAACTGGCTGTATACAGCGTGGAAGAAAGAAAGCAAGAGCGCTATCGTGAGGCTGTGGACGAATATTACGCCTTCAAAAATGAATTTCCTGAAAGCAAGTACCTGAAGGAAGCCGAACGGATTTTTAGCAAGTCTCAGGCAGAATTGGGTGAAGGAAGCACTGAAGAAGAAGTAACTGAATAACCGAAAAACTTAATTTATAATATAAGGTAAAAATTATGGATTACAGAAAAACCAATGCTCCGGTAACTACCGTGACACGCGACTTGATGGAACTGTGTGAAGATACCGGCAACATTTATGAAACAGTGGCCATTATCGGAAAGCGTTCCAATCAAATCAGTGTGGAAATCAAAAATGATTTGTCCAAGAAACTGGCCGAGTTCGCATCCTATAATGACAACTTGGAAGAAGTATTTGAAAATCGTGAGCAGATAGAGATTTCACGCTATTATGAGAAACTGCCGAAACCGACGTTGATTGCTACTCAGGAATATATCGAAGGCAAGGTATACTACCGCAATCCGGCAAAAGAAAAAGAAAAACTGCAGTAATGATACAGCGTATTCAATCTGTTTATCTGTTGGTAGTCACCATCTTGCTGGTTGTCACCATGTGTCAGCCGGTAGGTTCGTTCATTGCAGCAGATGGGGTGAACGCATCGGTATTCAAGCCGCTGGGAGTGACTTTGGCTGACGGAAGTTTTCAGTCCACATGGGGCATGTTCGGTATTTTGTTGTTGTGTGCCATTGTAGCATTGGGAACTATTTTCCTGTTCCGTAATCGCATGTTGCAGGTACGTATGACCATATTCAACAGTTTGCTGCTGATCGGTTATTACATTGTCGCAGCTGTGTTCTGGTACATGCTGAAGGGCAAATTAGGTGCTGACAGCTTTCAGCTGGGATGGGCTTTGTGTCTGCCTGCAGTCTGCATTATTTTGAATTATCTGGCTTTCCGTGCTATTTTTAGTGATGAAGTGAAAGTGAAAGCTGCCGACAGATTGCGATAAAGTAATCCGGTAAACTAATATAGAGAGAAGAGGGTGTTCCAGCGTGGATTACCCTCTTTTTTTGTTTTCCGTTTATTTACACGATTGTAACCTTAACTACATACGTTTGACATACACAGTGTGCATCTTTGTGACAGAAAAACAACACACTGAACAATGATGCGTCTACGTACATTCTATTCTACCATTGTGCTGTCCGACATCCATCTGGGGACATCACATTCCAAGACAACCGAAGTGACCAATTTCCTGAAATCGGTGAACTGCCGCCGTCTGATATTAGACGGAGATATTATTGACGGATGGGCTTTGCGTAAGGGAGGTACCCGCAAGTGGCAGGCCCGTCACACAGACTTCTTCAAGGTTCTCATGAAGATGATGGAGAAACAGGGTACGGAGGTCATTTACGTGCGGGGCAATCACGATGATTTTTTGGACAGTCTGGTGCCCTTTACCTTTTACAATATCCGCATTGTGAAGGACTTTATTCACGAGAGCCACGGCAAGCGCTACTACGTGACCCACGGCGACATCTTCGATACAGTGACCACGAACATGAAGTGGTTGGCGCAGCTAGGCGATTGGGGTTACACCTTCCTGCTTTGGCTCAACAAAATCTACAACAACTACCGTATGCGCCACGGCTTGCCTTACTATTCACTCTCGCAGGCTATCAAGCAGAAGGTAAAAACAGCAGTTTCCTATATTTCCGACTTTGAACAGGAATTGGTGAAGTTTGCCCGTGCCCGCAAGTGCGACGGCGTGATATGTGGTCATATCCATCATCCGGCCGATACGTGGTACAATGACATCCATTACCTCAACTCGGGCGACTGGGTGGAGACAATGTCGGCTTTGGCTGAAGATGAAGACGGTAACTGGACAGTTATCCGCTACGGAGAGTTGCAGATAGAGCAAACCGAGAATCCGGTTCGTCAGATTGCCTCTTGATTTTTAAGTATCTTCATTGCGATATTCATATACCGTGTGATGTCGGTCGTTATTTCGCGGTTATAAACATCACAGCGTTTGCGTCCCAGACGTACGACGATGGCATTCATCTCGGGGATGGCGATGATGTACTGTCCCAACATGCCGCGCAGGTAAGGGCAGCGCATACCGTGATAATCCATGATCCACGTCTGGAAACCATAATAGCTGAGCGTATCTTTACCCCATTGGTCTTTCAAGTACGAGGCAGGGCGCATCAGTTCGTCCATATAGGCTTCGGATATCAGTTGGCGTCCGTGCCAGTTGCCGCGGTGAAGCAGAAGGTGGGCAAAGCGGGCCACGTCGCGTGCAGTGGTGTGGAAGCAGCAGAAGGCCTTCTCGTCACCGTCTTTTTTGTCCAACAGCCAGTAGGCATCGCGTTCGGCCTGCATGGGTTTCCATAATTTCTCTTCAGCATATTCGCTTAGCGTCTGCCCAGTGGCGGCTTCGATGATGAAAGCCAGCAGTTGCGTTTCGCCGCTGCGGTAGGAATATTGTATGCCGGGCTGGTCAACTACATCCAAACCGGTTACCAGATCGTAAAGGTCGTTACCGTAATAACCGTGTGTGGTGACGGAGAAGAGCGAAGCATACGCCTCATCCCACGCCATGCCGCCGCTCATGGTGAGCAGGTGGCGCAGGGTGACATCGGCCTGCATTCCTTGGGTATAGGACGGTATGTAGCGTGATACGGGATCGTCCAAACTGTGTATCTTTCCTTCATCAAGTGCAATGCCTGCCAGTAGTCCTACGATAGTTTTCGTGGCAGAGTAGATGTTCGAGGTCAGCGTGTCGTTCCATCCGTCGCGATAACTTTCGAAGACGATGCTGTCACGATGGATGACGAGAAAGGACACGGTGTGCAGGCTGTCCAGATAGTGTGCATCATTCTCTGTCAGTTGATAGCGGTTATAGTCGGCAGCGAGGGGCCAGTGCCATACATCATCGGGATTGTGGTGTACCGTGTGACGGTGGAAGGTTTCCAGATCATCAATGACAGGCATCCAGTGGATGAGCGCCTGACGGGCGTAGTAGGGCAGGGAGGCATAAACAACAACTATCACTACTGCCAAAGCGATGAGCACGCGAAAGATGTTTTTTTTCTTCGTTTTCATAGGCTTACTTTTTGTTTTGGATACTCAAGCAATATTCCGACGGTGTCATTCCTGTTTGCTTCTTGAACATGCGGCTCAAGTGCTGGGAATATTCAAATCCCAAGCTGTATGCTACTTGGGCAACACCTGTTCCACTGGCGAGTTGGTTCTTGGCTTCTTGAACAATGTACTGACGGATATAATTGCTTGCTGTATCTCCGGTTGTCTTTTTTATGAGATCACCGAAATAGTTGGACGACATGCAAAGCTTGTCTGCGAAATACTGGACAGTGGGCAAACCGAGTGATAGTTGTTGGTTCTCATCGAAATAATTCCGCAATAAGTTATTAAATTTCATGAGTACATCAGAGTTTTCCGGTTCACGGGTCATAAACTGACGGTTATAGAACCGTTGGCAGAAATTTAGCATCAGGCCTATGTATTCCACAATAATCGCATTTTGAACGGCATCATGCTTGCGCTCGATTTCCTTACGGGTTTGCCGCATCAGCGAAATGAATAAATTTCGCTCTTCGTCAGTCATGTGCAGAGCCTCGTTGATGCGATAGTCGAAAAACGAATATTCTTTGATTTCCTTTTCCAAATGAGTTCCGTGTAACAGATCAGGATGAAATAGTAATGCCCATCCTGTCAGATAAACCTCTTCTCCGTTGTCTTCTTTGCCTCCAATTTGACCAGGGGCCACACAAATGAGTGTTCCTTTATGATAATCGTATTTTCCGCGGCCGTATGCCAAGTCTATTTCTGATTCGTCGTGCAAGAATATGCCATAAACTCCATAGTTGTTCAGACAATGGCGTACAGGCGATACTTCCGCAAAATCGATAACGTTGACCCATGGATGAAAGTCTGTAGCTCCGACATAGCAGCTGTAATCACTTACATTTTTTACTTTCAATATTTTGCTCATGAAGTCTATACAAATTTGATGTTCAATTACAAAGATAAGAATTTCCAGTTAGAAGAGGAGTATAAATTGATTTATATCAGTAAAATGAATACAAACATCCCACTTATCGTCACTTTGGTCTTGTAAGTGCTTTCTATTTTTGTGTCATAAATAGTGATGTATAATTATGGAAAGAAGAGATTTTCTGAGAATGACATCCATGTCGGCTCTGTTGGCTGCTGGAGAATGGATGGGACTGTCCAATGCCTTTGCACAATCTTCGTCAAAGTCTATAAACGGACATTCAGACGGTGGGCATCCGTTGGGTAACAGTATAGAATATAGAAAGTTGAGGAGTTTGAATGTTTCCGCTATTGGGCTTGGCTGCCTGCCAATGGTCGGCTATTATGGCGGGAGGTATGAAAAACGTGATATGATAGCCTTGATACGTCGTGCATATGACAAAGGGGTCACGTTTTTCGATACGGCAGAAGTGTATGGGCCTTATACCAGTGAAGAGTGGGTTGGTGAGGCACTTGCTCCATTTCGGGAGAAAGTGAAAATAGCTACAAAGTTCGGATTCGGTGTTGAAGAAAAGCAGCCGACTGCTCTGAACAGTCGTCCCGATCATGTCCGCCGTGCAGTGGAAGGATCGTTAAAACGTTTGCGTACTGACCATATCGATCTCTTGTATCAGCATCGTGTCGATCCGGATGTGCCGATGGAAGAAGTTGCAGATGTGGTAAAAGCTTTGATACAAGAAGGAAAAGTTCTGCATTGGGGACTATCAGAAGCGAGTGCTTCTTCTATCCGTCGTGCTCATGCAATCTGTCCTGTTTCGGCTGTACAGAGTGAATATGCTATTTGGTGGCGCGAATCGGAAACGAAGATATTTCCGACGCTCGAAGAATTAGGCATCGGTTTTGTTCCCTATTGTCCGTTGGGACGTGCATTTCTTACTGGTGTGATTGATGAAAACAGTCGTTTCAAACAGGGTGACCGACGTTGGAATTTACCACGGTTTACTCCCGAGGCTTTGAAACATAATATGCCACTTGTGGAACTTGTCCGTAAATGGGCGCAACGAAAAGGGTTGACGCCTGCCCAGTTTGCACTTGTATGGATGCTTTCGCGCAAGGCATGGATTGTTCCGATACCAGGCACGACCCATCCCGATCATTTGGATGACTTTCTTGGTGCAGGAATCATTCGTCTGTCGGCTTGGGAAATGGAGGAATTCGATAAGGAATATGCCCAAATTGATCTGATGGGGCATCGTGCCGATCCGTTTACTGAAAGTCAAATTGATAAATGAAAATAAACGATGGATTATGTAACATTGAATAATGGTGTACAGATGCCGATGCAGGGATTCGGAGTATTCCTTTTGTAAGTGAAGAACAAAAATCTGGAGCTGAATGAGTTATTACAGTATCAATTTTTGATACTGTCCAAAAGAACAAACTTACAGGCACTATAAAATATTTTGTGTAAATGGAAATACGGGATTCAGAAATGAGTCTCGTATTTTTTATTTTATACATTTGCAAAATGAAGAAGATTATGAAAGAAAAGAACCAAGTAGTGCCCGATGAAGTATTAAGCAAAGAATTCCTTAGCCAGTTCAAGACAGAAGCCGATGTAAGCAAGTTCCTGAAGCAGTTGCATGCCCAAGTATTGGAAAAGATGCTTGAAGGCGAAATGGATGCCCATTTGGGGTATGAAAAGAATTCTGTGGCAGGAAATAACACAGGTAACTCCAGAAATGGCAGTTATCCAAAGAAAATCCAGACCGAACATGGAGAAGCTGTCATCTCTATACCCCGTGATCGTAACGGCCAATTTGATCCAATAGCCGTGCCCAAACATGAAAGTCGTGGACTTTCGATAGAAAAGCTTGTTATCTCCCTATATGCCAAAGGAATGAGTGTTTCTGATATAGAAGAAGAGATGCGTGAGATTTATGAAATAGAGCTCTCTACGTCGGCTATTTCTATCATTACAAACAAGGTAAACCAGGCTGCCCAGGAGTGGCAGAGCCATCCTTTGGATCCTGTTTATCTGATAGCATGGATGGACGGTATCGTCTTCAAGGTACGGGATAACGGCAAGATCATAAACAAGACCGTTTACCTTTGTGTCGGACTGAAACAGAACGGCCTGAAGGAAGTCCTTGGCATGTGGGTTGGCTAATCGGAAAGTTCTTCTTTCTGGATGGGTGTCCTGACCGATTTAAAGGCCCGTGGGGTGCAGGATATACTGATTACCTGTACCGACAACCTGAATGGATTTACGGATACCATCCGTACTGTATTCCCTCAGTCATCCACCCAAATCTGTGTGGTGCATCAGATCAGAAACTCCTGTAAATATGTCGTTCATAAGGACAAGAAAGAGTTTACGGCGGATATGAAGAATATCTATAATGCACCCAACAAAGAGGTTGCAGCCACAGAACTTGACAATCTGGAAAAGAAATGGGGAGGAAAGTATCCTTATGCTATACTTTCATGGAGAAACAACTGGGATGATTTGACTCTTTTCTTCCAGTTTCCGCAGGAAATCAGAAAAATAATCTATACTACAAATCTCATTGAAAACCTGAACGGAAAAATCAGAAAGTACAC
>ERZ780198.2525-NODE-2525-length-13902-cov-2.841987_pt1 | contig 13902 bp, 17 predicted proteins | sample MGYA00510979_ERZ780198 | MGnify/ENA primary metagenome ERZ780198 (study PRJEB29588, sample SAMEA2158039) | human gut metagenome | biome: human gut; feature: human-associated habitat; material: faeces | place: Denmark | collected 2008/2010 ...
GGTTTTATCGGCATCAGTTTATCAAGCCCTGCCTCACCGATAGCCAGCACAGCCGGATGCTCCGCCGCTTCACGCAATAGCCTCCACTCTTCTTCGCGCACCGCTCCTGCCTTCCACGGATGAATGCCCACAGAATAATAATTCCCCTCAATAGGAGAGAAAACGGCAGGTTCTACATTCCAAATGCTCTCGCCCGCTATCGGAGCTGCATAATGACTGTGAATATCAAGTAGCATGAATGATATAATTTAAGGAACAGGGTCGTATCCCGAACCACCCCACGGATGGCAACGCAACAAACGACGAACAGCCAGATACAATCCTTTAAAAGGACCGTGTTTCTTAATCGCCTCGATAGCATATTCGGAACAAGTAGGAACAAAACGACAGGAAGGCGGAGTCATGGGAGAAATATACCCTCTGTAGAAATAAATAGGGAGTAACAGAAGACGTGAAAGCAGCTTTTTCATTCTATTTTTTCCATTATATGAAACAGCAATCTCTTCACTTTCCCTTCTATCTCGGCCGAAGGATGAATCTCATTGTCCAACCATATAAAGGCTAAAACCAGTCTTTTATTCTTGGCAACCAGCGCATCTGTCAACAGCTGTTTGTTCTTGCGGTACGCTTCCCGTACCCGGCGCTTCACCAAATTGCGTTTCACTGCCCGTTTAAAGCGTTTCTTGGGAACACTTATCAAAATAGAAACAGGCGCCTCCCCTTCCGAAGCATCCAGCCACATATACACCACACGCAGGGGGAAAGCCGGAAAAGACTTGTTTCCACCGGCAAAAAGACGTTCTATCATCGCCTTGCTATTCAATCGTTCTGCTTTGCTAAGTGTATATTCTGCCATAGTTTTACTTTTCCATATAAAAAGAAATCGGGGGTTTCGAATCACAAAGTTATAACTTTTTGATACAAAACCCCCGATTTCGGGCTATAAACTAAAAAATTTAATCTTTGTTACGTTCACGGATAAACATATCCAATGCAGCCGTCATTGAAGGAGCTTCTACAGTGGGAGCTTCCAGGTCAAGACGCAAACCGGCATCTTTTACCGCTTTAGCTGTTGCAGGACCAAAACATCCGATGGCAATCTCTTGTTGATCGAATTCAGGGAAATTTTTCATCAACGAGTTGATTCCGGCAGGACTGAAGAACAGCAACATGTCATAATCAAAACTTTCTTCGGGAGTGAAATCGTTGCTTACTGTGCGATACATCACTACCTCGGTATGTTGAATCTTCTTAGCATCCAATGCGTTTCTAATTTCGTCATTATGCACATCCGACATCGGAACAAGATACTTCTCTGTGTTATGTTTGATAATAGACGGAAGCAAATCTGCAAATTTACCGGTTGCCCCAAAGAATACTTTGCGTTTACGATATTGCACATATTTCTGTATATACAAAGCAATTGTTTCAGAAGTACAGAAATACTTCATTGTCTCGGGTATGGTAACACGCAACTCGGCACACAGACCGAAAAAATGATCAATAGCGTGTCTTGAAGTAAATATCACTGCTGTATGATCAAGAATAGAGACTTTTTGTTGTCTGAACTCTTTGGCCGACAAGCTCTCAACTTTGATGAACGGGCGAAAATCGATTTTCACACCGTACTTCTCAGCTATATCGTAATAAGGCGACTTCTCAGAAGTCGGTTTGGGCTGAGAAACGAGGACTTTTTTTATTTTCAATGTACTAAAAATTTAAAACCAAAATGTTGTTCGCTATAACTATTCCCCTCCACAGTATCAAGTCAGGGAGAATTTCTAGCGCACAAAAGTACAGAATTAAATGGAGAACGCCATAAATTCTGTTGAAAAAGTTATGAATGCACTTATAAAACAGCAATATTTTAGCAATTATTATAACAAAACCGATAAAATAAGGTGCAAGTTGCGGCGATAAATCAAAATAAACAATCAAAAGGACAATGGGAAAAAACAAAAAACCGGCTCCGATTATCACATTAAAATATGACTCTATCCAAATCATATTCTTGGTTTTGTTAAAGAATATCCAATTTACAAAGTTATACGCCAACCACTTAAACAACAAGAAAATGACCACACATCCGATGAAAGTGCTCAATAGCAGATAGTGGGGTACAACGCGGAATAAAAGCAAATCGTGGTCCGAAAAATAATCATATACACAGAAACCGGCAAGGATACAGGTTTGGAATATCAAAACCAATGTATAACGGACATCCGAGGCAGTGGTATCATCAAATAAACTGGCACGCTCTTTCGACAAGGAAAAATTCTTAAACTGTTGCTCCAGATGTTTCTTTCCATGGGCAAGAACATAGGATACCAAAATGAAACACAGAAACAAAACACTGGTCACCATCCAATCCGACCGCAGTTGATAGGGTATTGGTTCTCCTTTCATCCCTTCCTGAACGGTGACATGATGCACCTTTTGTGTCAAAGCCGTATCTACACGGCTCTGTTCTTCGGCATACAGCTGAAGCAGATATTCTATTCCGGGATGACAATTTTCGCTCATATCGCTGCAAATTTACGGATTTCTTTGTTCCAGACAGGTGTTGTATAGAGTAAATTTACAGCCTCTTCGGGTTCAGAAGCTACTTTCCAAATGGCACTATGCTCTTTTCGCATAAAGTTTTCGTCCACTGCTCTTTGCAACATATCCAACAGGGAGTCATAGAAGCCGTTGATATTCAAGATGACAATGGGATTGAGATAGAGCCCTAATTGCTTCCAAGTAATGATTTCAAGTAATTCCTCCAAGGTGCCGCAACCACCCGGCAAAGCAATCACTCCATCCGACAGGTCGGCCATCATTCGTTTGCGCTCGTGCATGGTTTCGGTTTCAATCAGCTTGGTGAGTCCGGTGTGATGCCATCCCTGTTCTACCATAAAATGCGGGATAACACCGGTCACAGTGCCGCCGGCAGCCAATGCCGCATCGGAGGGTGCAGCCATCAAGCCGATACAGCCTGCACCATTAATCAGATTGATTCGCTTTTCCGCCAAAAGACGCCCCAATTTCTCGGCAGCATCAAAATATTCTTTTGCTATCTTTGTGCTGGACGCACTATATACACATACGTTTTTTATATCATTCATTCTTGTAAACTCTTATATTTTCGGGCGGAATGAATCCGCCCGAAAACACACAATATCCGAATCCGGCTTTTATAAACCGAATGCTTCCTTTATCTTATCCACATAATCCAGCTTTTCCCAAGTAAACAATTCCACTTCCAGTGTCTTTGCTTCATGATACATAGATTCATATGTCTTGGTCACTACTTTGGGTTCACGTCCCATGTGTCCGTAAGAAGCTGTTTCTTCATAAATCGGATTGCGCAGTTTTAAACGTTCTTCAATAGCCTTCGGACGAAGATCGAACAGTTCGTCTATTTTTTGGGCTATTTCACCATCGGTCATTTTCACATTGCTACGGCCGTAAGTGTTTACATAGATATTGATGGGACGAGCCACACCGATGGCATACGAAACCTGAACCAGCATTTCATCGGCTACGCCGGCTGCCACCATATTCTTGGCAATATGACGGGCAGCGTATGCAGCACTACGGTCTACCTTGCTGGGGTCTTTACCGGAGAAAGCACCACCACCGTGAGCACCTTTTCCACCGTAAGTATCAACGATAATCTTACGTCCTGTCAAACCGGTATCCCCGTGAGGACCGCCGATAACGAATTTACCGGTAGGATTCACATGATAAACTATCCGGTCATTGAACAGAGCCAGAACGTCTTCATTATGAATCTCTGCAATGACACGGGGCATCAGGATTTCAATTACATCTTTGCGAATCTTCGCCAGCATCTCTTCATCAGCTTTCAACTGAGCTTCTTTAGAGGCATCAGCCGGAGCCACGAACTCATCGTGCTGGGTAGAAACCACAATGGTATCGATACGGACAGGCTTTCCGTTATCATCATATTCGATAGTCACCTGACTCTTTGCATCGGGACGGAGGTAAGTCATTACCTTTCCTTCACGACGAATTTCAGCCAAGACCATCAGCAGTTTATGCGCCAGGTCGAGTGACAGCGGCATATAGTTTTCTGTTTCGTTGGTAGCATAACCGAACATCATTCCCTGGTCTCCGGCACCCTGATTCATCGGATCTTCACGTTCTACACCACGATTAATGTCTGCACTTTGCTCGTGAATAGCCGAGAACACGCCACATGAATTTCCTTCAAACATATATTCGCTTTTGGTATAACCGATACGGTTAATTACCTCACGTGCAATGCGTTGTAAGTCTACATACGCTTTTGTTTTCACCTCTCCTGCCAGTACTACCTGTCCGGTAGTCACCAGGGTTTCGCAAGCTACTTTCGAACTGGGGTCGAATGCCAACAGTTTGTCAAGCACAGCGTCCGATATCTGATCGGCCACTTTGTCGGGGTGTCCTTCTGACACCGATTCGGATGTGAATAAATATCCCATGTCTTTAAAATTAAAAAAGGATTAATTAAAAGTTTATCCGTGTACGGACAAGAGTAGATAGTTGTATCAGGGAAGAGTGTTATACTATGTGTTTTAGCATTTTTTTCCGTGGTTGCAAGCTACTCAAATCTTTCCACTTTTATTTTCGGCTGCAAAAATACAGATATAAATTGGAATAATTACAAGGTTATCCCTCTTTTAACATAGCTTTATATAAATTGGGCAAGCCTTTTTCTCATTTCCTCCATTGTCAGTCCCGAAACAGGGTGCACCACCTCACCGGCAATTTCCGCCAGCGGGTCCATGACGAAACTCCGTTTCCCCATCAGCGGATGCGGCAGTGTCAGCTCCGGAGTCTGCATTACCGTATCATCGTACATCAGCAAGTCGATGTCTATCGGCCGGTCACTATACACCCCCTCCACCGACTTGGCCATTCTGCCCATTCCTTTCTCGATAGCCTGCGTCAGATGCAGCACCTCCAGCGGATCGAGCAGCGTTTCCGAGCATGCCGCCGCATTCAGAAAATCATTATCCGACACAAATCCCCAGGGAGCAGTCCGATAAAAAGAAGATAGGGAAGTCACCTTCCCTATCCTGTCATTTATCAATCGGACGGCAGTACGTAAGTTTGCTTCTTTATCGCCCATGTTTGTACCCAGGCCCAAGTAAACTTTTGCCATGGTATCCGTTTATTTATCCAGTATCAGCATTGCATCCCCGTAAGTACCGAAGCGGTAATCCTCTTTCAGCGCAATGTTATAAGCATCCATCACCAGCTCATATCCGCCATAAGAGCAAACCAGCATCAGCATTGTAGACAGCGGCATATGGAAGTTGCTGACCATCGCATTAGCCAGTGAGAAATCGTACGGAGGGAAAATAAACTTGTTTGTCCAACCCTCGAATTCCTTCAGGTGCCCGTCGGTACCCACAGCAGTTTCTATGGCACGCATAACGTCAGTACCTACCGCACACACCTTATTGCCACGATCCTTTGCTTCGTTTACGATGCGGCAAGCCTCAGCCTCTACAAACATCTGTTCCGAGTCCATCTTATGCTTGGTAAGATCCTCCACATCGATATCACGGAAACCACCCAGTCCGCAGTGCATGGTAATGAAAGAGAAATCGATACCCTTTATTTCCATACGCTTCATCAGCTCACGGCTGAAGTGCAATCCCGCAGCCGGTACCGTTACAGCCCCTTCATTCTTCGCGAAGATTGTCTGGAAGCGTTCCTCATCCTCCGGTTCAGCCGGACGGTGGATAAACGGTGGCAATGGTGGTTCACCAAGCGCATAAAGCGCCTTCTTGAACTCATCGTGCGGTCCGTCGTACAGGAAACGGAGTGTACGTCCGCGTGAAGTCGTATTATCGATTACTTCCGCCACCATCGAGTCATCATCTCCGAAATAAAGCTTGTTTCCGATACGTATCTTACGAGCCGGGTCCACCAGCACATCCCACAGGCGCAGTTCCTCATTCAGCTCACGCAACAAGAACACCTCGATACGTGCTCCGGTCTTTTCTTTATTACCATATAAACGTGCAGGAAATACCTTTGTATCATTAAAGATAAATACGTCCTTGTCATCAAAATAATTCAAGATATCCTTGAATACCACATGTTCAATCTCTCCGGTAGCCTTATGAACCACCATCAGTCGCGACTCATCTCTGTACTTCGCCGGATGCAGTGCGATCTTATCTTCCGGCAACTTAAATTTGAATTGTGACAGTTTCATCTTATTATCCTTTCCTTAATCGTTTGTAATTTCTATATCCTGTTGGTCGAGCCATGCCTCAAAGTCATCCACCTGCATGCAGTCCTCCAGTCTGACATCCCCTACCCGTGTCCGTATCAGTCCGGTAAGGTGCGCTCCGCTGTTCAGCGCTTCACCGATATCGCGTGCCAGCGCCCGGATATACGTTCCCTTGCTGCATACCACACGAATCTTGATTTCCGGCAGGTTACATTCCAGCAATTCAATTTCATCAATCACCAGCGTCTTCGGTTTCAGCTCCACCTCATCCCCCTTGCGGGCAAGGTCGTATGCACGTTTGCCGTCCACCTTACAAGCCGAAAAAGCCGGCGGAATCTGCTCTATCGTTCCCACGAAATTCTTCAGCGTATCCTCCACCAGCTGGCGTGTGATATGCTCCGTCGGATACGTAGCATCAATCTCCTTTTCCAGGTCGTACGAGGGAGTTGTAGCCCCCAGTTGCAGCGTAGCGATATACTCCTTGGTGTGATACTGGAACTCCTCAATACGCTTGGTAGCCTTTCCGGTACAGATAATCATGACCCCCGTAGCCAGCGGATCAAGCGTTCCGGCGTGTCCTACCTTTATTTTCTTCACTCCCAGCTTGCGGCTGATATGATACCTCACTTTATTCACAAGCGCGAACGATGTCCATCGCAGCGGCTTGTCAAAATATAACACTTCTCCTTCTTTAAAGTTCATCCGTTTGTGTTTATGACAGCAAGCTTGTCACAATCGTGATGATACCCACGATGGCACAATACACGCCAAACCAGATCAGCTTGCCCTTCTTTACAATATTAATCATCCACTTACATGCGATACATCCCGAAACGAAAGCGGCCAGGAAGCCTACTACCAGCGATGCCGTACTGATGCCCGCACTTACCGCAGAAGCATCCTTTATAATCTTCATTCCATCCAGCAAAGCCTCGCCCAGAATCGGCGGTATCACCATCAGGAAAGAAAACTGAGCCAGCGTTTCCTTTTTGTTTCCCAGTATCAGACCGGTAGCGATCGTACTTCCCGAGCGCGACAGTCCCGGCATTACCGCACAAGCCTGCGCCAGTCCGATAATAAACGCATCCCTCATGCTGATACGTTCCTTCTGTCTCGGTTTCGCATAATAAGAGAAAGTCAGCAGTACAGCCGTCAGCAGGAGCATACATCCCACAATCAGCAGTCCCGAGCCGAAAATCTCCTCCACATAATCCTTAAAGAACACCCCCACAATGCCGATCGGAATCATCGACACCACGATGTTCAATATATATTTCGTTTCCTCGTTCAGCTGCCATTTAAACAGCCCGCGGAATATCCAGTCTATTTCCTTCCACAAGATAACCAGCGTACTCAGCACCGTTGCCACATGCACCACGATGGTAAACGTCAGAGTCTCCTCCCCTTCTATGCCGAACAGTGCCGATCCGATAGCCAGATGTCCGCTGCTGCTCACAGGCAGATATTCCGTCAATCCCTGCAGAATACCCAAGATCAATGCTTCTATCCAGCTCATTCCGTCAGATTATTATCGTTATCTTGAATACTTTTCGGTTTGCGCAGTATACCGTAAATCATGAAAATAAATCCCAGGAAGCAAACCAGCGGTGCTACCTTGATACGACGTACACTGAAAATATCAGGCTCGAAAGTCGTTTCCGTAGAGCCCGGTCCCGTCATCAGCAGGAAACCGATGATAATCACCACCATACCCGCAGCCAGCAGGATGAAGTTCGTTTTATCAAAGGCAAAGTTCTTTTTGTCCATATTGAAAAGAAAAATTGATTGGTTAGTTTCACCTATTATATATAATACAATTCACTCACTTTCATGCGGAGATACTTGTTGATGGAAATAAGTGCGCAGAGCGAAGTAATCAGCACCCCGAAAACAAAAACCGCTCCCATCACCACAACCATCACTCCCGGTGTAACCACCGCCAGCAAGTCCGGTTCATAATGCACCAGCATATACGCCAGTCCTATCAGTACCGCGTCCGCCATCGTAGCAGCCAGTATCCCTATCCACATGTTGCGCAGCAAAAACGGCCGTCGGATAAACGACCAGCTGGCCCCCACCAGCTTCATGGTATGAATAAGAAAACGTTTCGAATATACCGCCAGCCGGATAGTATTGTTGATAAGCGCAAACGAAATCAGCGTAAGCAGCGCCGCCAGTCCGAGTAATACAATACTGATCTTCCGGATATTACTGTTTACCGCATCCAGCAGATCCTGCGGGTAATTGATCTCTATCACCTGCTTGTTCTTCGACTGAATCTCATCCTTTATCCACGCAACGCTGTCAGAATTTGCGTAATCCGCATTCAGCTTCACCTCGATGGAAGCCGTAAACGGATTATGCCCCAGAAACTCCGCCGGATCTGTTCCCATCGCCTCCGTCTGCTCCTTCAGCGCCTGCGCCTTCGATATATACGTCGTCTGCTTTACGTATACCTCCTTGTTCAGCTGTTTCTGAAAGCGGAGAATATCCGTTTCCTTCATATCGTCACTGATCAGAATCGAGAAAGCGATATTCTCGCGGACATATACAGAAAGATTGTTGGCAGCCATTACGAAAAAAACGACTATCCCCAACAACAGCAGGACAAGCATCGTGCTGATGCTCGACGTCACGAACTGCATATCAAAGAAAGATCCCGGTTTTCTGCTCATACCCTTACTTTTTTCTGAATACGTAAATCATGGAACTGCTCTGTTCCTTTTTCACCAGCGAAGCAAACCACGCCTCCGTTCCCTTAATCATTCCTTTCAGGAAAGGCATACGGCTTCCCCGGTACTTTTCCGAAAGCATGGAAACATAAAACGCGTCAAACGGCATCGGATGCCGTTCGGTCAGGATAAAATCATATTTCGCTCCGAACTGCTGCATGACAGAAGGCGTAAAATGCCACAGATGCCGCGGTACATCATACGCCGCCCACATCTCCCTGTAATGCTGCGCATCGAACGAAACCGGATTAGGTACAGCTACCACCAGCACACCACGCTCCTTCAGCATGTCGGCAAGCCGTTTCCAGGTACCGTTTATATCCTGCAAATGCTCCATGACATGCCACAGCGTAATCACATCGAAGCTCCCTTTGCCGTAAGCCGCCAGCGCTTCCGGAGCCTCCACCATCAGCTCGAAATGCTCCTTGGCAAACGCCCGTGCCTGCGGACTCTTCTCGATGGCAGAAACCTTCCATCCCCGTTTCTGCATGAAATGGCTGAAATACCCCGTACCCGTACCGATATCCAGCAAGCTGCCGTTCCGGGTACCGCAGATCCGCTCTATCAGCGAAGCCTTGCGTCCCAGCATAAAACCGCGTACATAGTGATACAGACGGTTGGCAAGTCCCTTGCGCGTATCCGTGTGCGAGATATAATCCGGCGATTCATAATACCTGCCTATCTCACTTTCGTCGGGCACATGCTGCGTAAACAAAAAACCACACGCCTTACAGCGGTAAATCGTAAATTTTTCACCGGTGGCATAATGGTCCGTACAAGTCATGACTTCCTCAAAATGCGTTTTCCCGCAGAGAGGACATGTATCTATATTGAGTATATTCACTTTATTCCCTAATTTGCTGCAAATTAACAAATAAATCGGGTATGGAGGGCGTTTTGTTAAGGTTCTTTAAGAGTATAAGAATTTATAGACTATATACCCTACCCATTCATGCAGCAGTTCCGGCCATTGGGCCAGCGTACCCACAGAAGGTATGAAGCTTACACTTTGTCCTTTTACATCTACCCATGGATCTGTAATGTAACAGTCCGGATAAATACCTTCTGCCTGAAAAGCACTGACCGAACGCTTCATGTGTACGGCAGAAGTAATAATCACTACAGGGGCAGTATCCATCTCCTTGCCCAGCAACTCTTTGGTAAACGTAACATTTTCCCTCGTATTGTTGGCAAACGTTTCCATGATGATATCCTCCTTGGGAATACCCAGCTCGTTCAGGTATTTCATCATCCCCTGCGGGTTTCCCTGCAATCCCTTTCCGTCCTTACTCTGAATGATAGAGCCGTCCGAAGCCAGTACCAGCTTTTCTATCCTGCAACATTTGTACAGCCGAATCCCTTCCGTCAACCGGTCCGCTATTCCGCTGAATTCCGGACGGTTCCGTTCCCAGTCCCAGAAACTATATCCACCCAGTACGATGCCATACTTATATGTTTTACCTTCCGGCAGCGGACGGTCATATTCCTTATACCATTGTTCTTCCGCCGTTTTCAGCAGCGGCGTATTGGTAAAGACTAAAGTCAGCACGATGGCGATGCCATACAATACCCTTTTTGCGGTCCGGTTCTTCAAGAACCAAGCGATAATCAGCGGAAGCAGGATAAAGGTAAGCGGCGTAGTGATTAAAAAAGCTAAGAACGAGAACATAAGCCATATATTTTAATGATGAACGGACGTACCGGAACTAAACTAAGCCATACCTTGGCAAAGAACCACCACCAGAAATCTCCCGGTTGGATCAATTTCCCTTTCCGTCTGACCTTTGTAACACGGGCAAAAATCTGTTTTTCGCTGAGAGGACCTTCAATATCAGTCTGCGCATCCCCTACCATATAGAACTCTTTCCCTTTTACTTTATAGATGCGGTGCATCACGTATTGTCCGTCGGTACGCTGATAAAACACCATATCTCCCCTTTTCAGTGGACTCTCAGGCTTGCTGAAAAAGATTGTATCTCGGTGATGCACCAAAAAAGGAGCCATGCTGCTCCCTGCTACTATCAGGCTGACCTCTTTTCCTGCATCCGTCAGCTCTCGTAACAAGTCTACATACGCACGCGTATTGACAACCTTCATCGTAAACTATTTATTTATCAACTGTTTCAAAAAATCATATTCACATTGTGTGAAGCGGCATAAGTACGAAACATTTCCATTGTGCTGCTTTTCCAAGGAAACAGATGCATAACATGCCTGACAAAGCTTCCACAGCTTACATCCCTTGCAATCGCTGTGTGTGGGTAATTTAGTTATCATTTCCCCTAAGTTGCTCCAAGCCTCCTTTGCGTTGACTTCTTCCAGGTTGACAGCCGGATATTCCATCATCACACAGGGTGTCATCTTTCCCTGCCAGTTGATCCATGCCGAGCTTTTTCCCGCGCGACAAGTAATGACTACCTCATTCTGATAAGGAGCGGCTTCTTCCGCTTCTCTCAGGGTGGCCGACACAACTTCGTGGAAATCCGCTCCGTACTTATGCTTTTGGTAGAGTGCGTCATACTTTCCTCCCTCTTCTGCTTCCAGCCGTGCTTCTGTCACTTTCATATCTTTGTGGTAAGAGCGCGAACAAGGAAACATATAACTGTTTACTTCCGAAGGAATACCTAATTGGTCACCGATAGCCAGAATTTCGTCAAATTCGTGCTTATTCTCCTGAACTACGCTGACATTCAGTTTCGTATCGATACCGTGTTGTCGCAACAATTTGATACCATTCATGCATTGTTCGAATCCTTCTGCCCGGTGACAAAGCTTTTCGTACGTTTCCCTGCTAGCACCATAGAGCGTCACATTCACCCTTCGCGGACGATACGCCTGGAACAATTGCGCTATCTCCTCCGTGATGCAAGTTCCGTTTGTATTCAGGGTAATGATGAACCCCATCTGCTTCAACGCCTGATATAATTCTTTGAAATGCGGATATAGCAATGGTTCTCCTCCCGTGAGCAGGATAAACAACGTACCCATCTCTTTCAGTTCCTGAGCCAGTTTCAGCCAGAAATCCATATCCTTCAAGCCCCCGTGAGCCTTCATTTCCGTATGGTTCATACGGATGAAGCACATGTCACATTGCAAGTTACAGCAAGGTGTCAATTCAAAAGAGGCCGCTATCGGAGTCCGTGCCTGTGTCGCTTTCAGTACTAGGTACTTTTCTACCCCGGTTACATCATCCAGTGAGTCCATTGTGTAATAAGTTTATTTATTGCTCTATTGTGGGTACAAAAATAAAATCTTATCCCCAATAAAGATATTTATGGTGCTAAAATTGAAAAAATAAGGTCTGTTAGCAAAATCAAGTGCTGACAGACCTTATGTTATCGTTTAGGATAAAAAGTTACGACATATTGGGGCGTCCCGGGAAAGTTGCTTCTACCCTGCCTTGGTGATGCCATACTCTCGTATCAGCTCTTGTTTCCCACTCAATATAGTCATCTACTTTTACATCTTTAAGAGACTTATTCGTTATATAACATGTTAAATCTCCTAATCCCTGAGTTTTTGTTTCCCTCATAAGATCTGGTATTTTGTCATTATTAAAGTCTATTATGACCTGATTAGTCATTTGTCCACAATTTGCTTTGTTGTGAGAAACGCCTGTACCTTCATCTACTTTATTTGCTGCATCGACATCACAAGCTACCCCCCAACATATTCTACAATAATTATCAGGAGTAAATTCCTCAATCACCGTTTTAGGTGCCATCCATTTTTCTTTCATATTTATTCCTCCATTATAAAATTAATTCCAATATAGTCATTTACAAAACATCTTATCTCTTGTTCCATACAACCTTCTTCATCATCGTATTTTTCTCTTGCCTTGGCAAGTACTTCCGGTATGGTAGAAGGTGTTTGGAATTGTTCCCATAAGAATTTAGCGATGGGATTCAGTGTAATCAGTCCGTTGATGGCTACGTCACTACCTGTAGGAATGAGCAGACAATCACCATCTACTTCCCGCATGATGATATTAGGATTTGCTTTATAGACTTTTGTATATTCTATATCCTTACATTTCTGCATATATTGATCTAGCTCTTTCTCTGAGAGAGAAGAGAGCTGATTATTGGGTATATTTCCCATATTGGGAAAATGATATATTTTAGGTTTTTTGTAAAGTCGTTTCATACGATAAAGTTCATATTTTGTCTTTTTATGTTTTATTGTAGTTTTCTCGCTATTAATGGTTTGTATCTTAAAAATTCAAACTTTATCCAATAATAATATTTCGCAAATGTAAGAATCTTAAAGAAAAAAGAAAATTTTTTAGTGTTAAATTTGGGTGTTTTGAAGTAATTTTTAATTATATGATTTTTTCATGTGTGGTTTGATGATTTTCTATAAAGTCGAGTTTGATTAATAGCAATTCAGGGAGCATCCGTTTTATCTTGTTGACAAATACATAATAGGTACCATTTACTTCTAAACAGGTCGTGTTCAAATTTGTCTTAGAATAAAATGTTTCAATCTTTGTTGCGATATAAGGTATAGCTTTTTTTACGATTCCGTTCTCATTAAAACGGTAAATTCTCTCAATTTGTTTCCACCCTTCTTTTGAGTCATATTTGGCAATATAATATTTCTCATCTTTGTATTCATAGAATGTATCGGAACCATTTACTTGATTTTCTTTACGAAATAGATGATCATCTCCTTTTATTGCCTGATAAAAAGGTTTTGGCAATACATGGAGTGGTACACTCCTATCATAATGCATCATCATGCCTGTTTGAGCCTCTACTCCATTAAAATAAAAGACAAATCTATTATTGTAATCTTTTTGTGTCAAAGGAGAACAAACAATACCGTCCGTGGAATTCAGGTACTCTGCTTTTATTTGATTGTCAGCTTTGTGTATCTTGTATATGGCTTTAAATGCAATGCTATAATCGTAAATAAACAGAATCATTATGG
>ERZ780198.2528-NODE-2528-length-13899-cov-2.590725_pt1 | contig 13899 bp, 9 predicted proteins | sample MGYA00510979_ERZ780198 | MGnify/ENA primary metagenome ERZ780198 (study PRJEB29588, sample SAMEA2158039) | human gut metagenome | biome: human gut; feature: human-associated habitat; material: faeces | place: Denmark | collected 2008/2010 ...
CCTGCCGCCCCCGATACAGTCTTTACGATAGCATCTGCTATTCCTTTAGCTATATCATCGTTTTTCTCGTCAAACAGGTCATTATCCGCCTCCGTATTTATGAAACCTGTTTCCACCAATACGGCTGGCATCCTTGTTCCCCTTAATACTGCAAGATTCGGTCTTTCTATTATTCCAAGGTCTTTAAAACCGACTTTCACCAATTCTTTGTTTATATTCTTTGCCATAACAAGAGGTATACCCTCTGCCTGATATACAAGCGTCTGAATACCTGAATATGTATCAGGCTCAGGGCTTGAATTTCTGTGAAATGACACGAAATAATCTGCGTCACTTCTATTTGCTATCCCTGCTTTCTGATTTGGGTTCTGATAAATATCCTCTGTTCTTGTATAGATAACATTTACGCCCCTGTTTTCAAGATACTGGCCTACTTTAAGCGTCAGGCTCAGATTATCGTCTTTTTCTTTTCTCCCGTTAAACATTGCACCATTGTCAAAGCCGCCATGACCGGCATCAAGCATAACTGTAGCCAAATCTTCCACCTCAAAAACTTTTTGTATCTATTATATTCATAAAAAACAAAGAATTTACAAAAAAATCAGTTTTTCTTAAATTCGAGAAGTTCAAGCCCCTCGTTATCTTCCAATACCATTCTTATCATCCACTCATTGACAAACAACAGTAAAGGATTTCCCTTCATATCTTTTACTGCCTTTACATTGTTCATTCTCTTAAGCTTTGTGACATCCGTAGAAGGGTCACCAACCCATCTTATATACTCATACGGAAGTGATTCAAGACGTATCTCACAGCCGTATTCATTTTCAAGACGATATTTGAGTACATCAAACTGAAGCACACCCACGACACCGACTATTATCTCAGACATACCTGCCGTAAACTCCTGAAATATCTGTATTGCACCTTCCTGGGCAATCTGTGTAATCCCCTTTACAAACTGCTTACGTTTCATTGAATTAAGCTGGATAACTCTGCAGAAATGCTCAGGTGCAAATGTAGGAATGCCCTCATACTCATATTTATGTCCCGGCATTGTTATCGTATCTCCGATAGAGAATATGCCAGGGTCAAACACCCCTATAACGTCACCCGCATATGCCTCCTGTATAACCTGTCTGTCCTGCGCCATTATCTGCTGCGGCTGTGAAAGTTTAAGTTTTCTTCCGCTCTGTACATGATATACATCCTTGTCCGCATCAAATTTACCTGAGCACACACGCATAAATGCAATTCTGTCTCTGTGCGCTTTATTTGCCTGAATTTTAAATACAAATGCAGAAAACGGCTCTGTAATCGGGTCAATAAGTCCTTCATTTGACATTCTCGGAAGTGGTGATGATGTCATCTCCAAGAAATATTTAAGAAAAATTTCTATACCGAATGTATTTAATGCAGAACCAAAAAATACAGGTGAGAGTTCTCCCTTGCTTACTTTATCCATATCAAGTTCATCACTCGCCCCGTCCAAAAGCTCGATTTCTTCTACAAGCTGTTCATAGAGATTATCAGGGACTATCTTCTTTAATTCCGGATCATCTATTGAATAATCTGTCTCTGCCGCTGACTTTGCGCCGCCTGTTGAAACTGCCTCAAAAGTTCTTACTGTTTTTGCTTTTCTGTCAAATATCCCTTTAAACTCTTTACCCGAACCAATAGGCCAGTTTATAGGACATGTTCTTATTCCCAAAACCGTTTCTATATCGTCAAGAAGTTCAAATGAATCTTTTGCGTCTCTATCCATTTTGTTGATAAATGTAAATATAGGAATATGACGCATCACGCAAACCTTAAACAGCTTTATTGTCTGTGCCTCAACACCCTTTGACGCATCAATAACCATCACTGCCGAATCCGCTGCCATAAGTGTTCTGTAAGTATCTTCCGAGAAGTCCTGATGTCCCGGTGTATCAAGGATATTTATGCAGAAACCATCATAATTGAACTGCATAACCGATGATGTAACAGAAATCCCACGTTCCTTTTCTATTTCCATCCAATCTGATACAGCATACTTTGAATTGGCTTTTCCTTTTACCGAACCCGCCGTATTTATCGCCCCTCCATAAAGGAGAAACTTCTCAGTAAGTGTTGTTTTACCTGCATCAGGATGAGAAATTATCGCAAAAGTTCGTCTTTTCTCAATTTCTGATTTTATATTATCTGCCATTATTACCTCATTTCCGCAAAAAATTACAGCTCACATATTTGTGTGTGAACCGTAATCTTCTACCCTGCATTTTTTATTTTTTAATCATTTTCCTAAAACAATGTTCCGCATTTTTCATACATATATTTTTCAGAAAATTTTATGTATCAGTATTACATCTGCTCGATATAAGCTTCGTAACCTATTTTGCCAAGCTTCTCGTCTTTTGCTACTACCTGCTCCTGAAGCTCAGTTTTGTAACTTGCAAGTTTGTCTCTAAGCTCCTTATCTGAGATAGAGAGCATTTTTGCTGCCAAAATAGCTGCATTTGCCGCTCCGTTTATAGCCACTGTTGCAACTGGTATTCCTGAAGGCATCTGTACAATTGAATAAAGTGAGTCAACTCCTCCGAGTGACTTTGTATGAATAGGAACTCCTATTACAGGAAGTGGAAACATTGCTGCACACATTCCCGGAAGATGAGCCGCACCGCCGGCTCCTGCTATAATAACATCAATGCCTTTACTCTCTGCACTTTTTGCATATTCCACGAACACATCCGGTTCTCTGTGCGCTGAGATTACTTTCATCTCATAATCAATACCAAACTTTTCAAGCATTGCTGCTGCCTTTGACATAATCGGTAAATCTGAATCGCTTCCCATTAAGATACTTACTTTAGCCATTTTGTATTTCCTCCATTGTTTAAAATATTATCATTGTTTAAAATATTATACAGGTATCTGCATTCCTGTCTGCTTTAAAGTAGAAACTCTGACAAAATATAATTACTTAAATCAATCCCTTTATCTGTCAGGTAAATTCTATCACTATTATCATTTTCAGACAATAGGTTATTTTTTATAAATTTATCTATCACATCACCGTAAATTTCATCAATACTGTAATCAAACCTGTTTTTAAACTCTGTTTTTGACACACCGATGCACTTTCTTAGACCGACAAACATAAATTCTTCCATCTTTGCTTTTGGGGTCAGCTTTTCATAAGTTTCAGTTCTTTTCTTTATGTCTCCGTCAAAATCATCAATATTTTTTATCTGCAATCCGGGTTCTTTTGTGATTTCAAAATACTTCTCTAAATCTGAATAATTTGAAAATCTTGCCCCTTCAAAGCATGACGAAGCACCAAGCCCTATCCCGATATAATCCTCAAGAGTCCAGTAGACGAGATTATGCTTACATTCTCTGTCTTTTTTACAATAGTTTGATATTTCATATCGGTGATAACCATTTTCTTCAAGGATTTTTTTTGTATAAGAATACATCTGTCTGTCCGTATCTTCATCGGCAATATCAAGAACTCCATCCTCGTGCATTTTATAAAAGACCGTTCCCGGCTCAAGTATAAGACTATACGAAGAAATATGTTCAGGTTTCAATGAAACAACACGCTCAAGCGTTTTTTTGTAACTCTCAAAACTCTGCTTAGGAATGTCACTCATTAAATCTATATTTATATTATTAAAACCCGCATCCCTGAGCAGATGATAACTTTCAAGAAATTCATTGTAGGTATGAATTCTTCCAAGAAGTTTAAGTTCCTCATCAATGCTGCTTTGAAGTCCGAGACTTACTCTGTTTACACCCATCTTCCTAATAGCATAAATCTTTTCTTCGTCAAGAGTCCCGGGATTTGCTTCTATCGTAAACTCTGCATTATCGTCAATATCAAACTGCTTTATAATATCTCCAAGAAGTTTAAGTTCCAAAGCTGAAAGGCAGGTCGGTGTTCCACCGCCGATAAAAACCGTTCCTATCCTGTATCTGCCACAAAGAATTTTCTGCCAGTAAAGAGCCTCTCTATGTAAAGCTTCAAGATAGGTGCGCTTTATGCTTTCATCTGCACTAAACGAAAGGAAATCACAATAATTACACTTTTTTACGCAAAACGGTATGTGGACATATAACGCAATCTGTTTTTGCATTTCCAATTATCTCCCCAAAAATTCATCAAAGAATTGCAATCCTTTGGTAAATCACCCTGCTAACAATAATATCTCAGTTTTCAGATATATTATTTTACTCCTCGTCAAGTTTCAATACACTCATAAATGCCTGCTGTGGAATTTCTACATTTCCAAACTGACGCATTCTCTTTTTACCCTCCTTCTGTTTTTCAAGAAGCTTTCTCTTTCTTGAAATATCACCGCCGTAACATTTCGCAAGTACATCTTTTCGCATCGCTTTTACTGTTTCTCTCGCAATTACTTTTCCGCCGACAGCAGCCTGAATAGGTATTTCAAAAAGCTGTCTCGGTATCTCATTCTTGAGCTTCTCACACATCTTTCTTCCACGCTCATACGCTGTGTCAGCATGAAGGATAAATGAAAGTGCATCTATTTCTTCTTTATTTATAAGAATATCAAGTTTCACAAGTTTTGAAGGAACATATCCTTTCATTTCATAATCGAGTGAGGCATAACCTCTCGAACGTGATTTAAGTGCATCAAAGAAATCGTAAATAATCTCATTAAGCGGAAGGTCATATTTAAGAAGTGCTCTTGATTCTTCCATATATTCCATTCCAATATAAACACCTCGTCTTTCCTGACAAAGCGTCATTATTGCACCCACAAATTCCTTTGTAACCATAATCTCTGCCGAAACCATCGGTTCCTCCATGTGCTCAATCTCTGACGGGTCAGGAAGGTTTGACGGATTTGTGACCTCAACCATTTCTCCATTTGTCTTGTAAACATGATATATAACACCCGGTGCTGTTGTGACAAGATCAAGATTGTACTCCCTTTCAAGCCTCTCCTGAATAATTTCAAGGTGTAAAAGACCAAGAAAACCACATCTGAAACCAAATCCAAGAGCAATTGAAGTCTCAGCTTCAAACTGCAGTGCGGCATCGTTTAACTGAAGTTTTTCAAGTGCATCCCTAAGGTCAGGATATTTGGCACCATCTGCCGGATATAAACCGCAATAAACCATAGGCTGTACTTTCTTGTATCCTGGAAGTGCCTCATCACAAGGATTTTCTGCAAGGGTAACTGTATCACCCACTCTTGTATCACCAACATTTTTAAGGCTTGCCGTAACATATCCAACCATTCCGGCTGAAAGTTCGTCAGATGGTATAAACTGTCCTGCCCCAAAAATTCCAACCTCCACAACATCTGCCTTTGCACCTGTTGCAAGCATCTTTATCTCATCGCCTTTTTTTACGCAGCCGTCAAATATACGGCAGAATATTATAACGCCTTTATACGCATCATATAACGAGTCAAATATAAGAGCCTTTAACGGCTTGTCAATGTCACCTGACGGTGCAGGTATCTTTTTGACAATCTGCTCTAACACCTGGTCTATATTTGTTCCCATCTTTGCTGAAATAAGCGGTGCATCTTCTGCATCAAGACCTATAACGTCCTCTATTTCACTCTTAACCCTCTCCGGCTCCGCACTCGGAAGGTCAATCTTATTTATGACAGGCATTATCTCAAGGTCATGGTCAAGCGCAAGATAACAATTTGCAAGTGTTTGTGCCTCTATACCTTGTGCCGCATCAACTATAAGGATGGCGCCCTCGCATGCCGCAAGGCTTCTTGAAACCTCATAGTTAAAATCCACATGTCCCGGTGTATCAATAAGATTAAATATATACTCCTCACCGTCATTTGCTTTATAAACGATACGAACTGTCTGTGCCTTTATGGTAATGCCACGCTCTCTCTCAAGTTCCATATTATCAAGAACCTGCGCCTGCATCTCTCTGCTTGTAAGAAGCCCCGTTTTTTCGATAATACGGTCTGCAAGTGTGGATTTGCCGTGGTCAATATGTGCTACGATACAAAAATTTCTGATATTGGACTGTTTAATTCTCTCCATTGTATTCCTCCGCTGTTTTTTTCCATTGCTTTTTATTGTAACACATACGGAGGTTATCAGTCAAAAGAATATGGAATTATTTTTGCTGTGGTACAGTATCTATTTTCCGCTAAGCACCTTATCTATCACACAGGCGAGATGAGGCATTGCATTTTTTGCCTCCTGTAATGTATTATTTTCATTTCCAAGTTCTATAAGGAGTGCTCTTTTTCTCAGATGGAGATTATAACGGTATCCTTTCAGATATACCGGCTTTGCAAAATCGTTATAATTTTCCATGCATTTTAGTTTTAGCTGCAGACTAAATGCAAGATTATACTGCAGATTAGGATTATAAAGGTATCCGATATTTCCGTTGCGGTTTCTCGACAATCCGTTAAAAAACATTACCTGCGCCGTTCTCTTTCCGTTTATTACAGTCGTTCTGTGTACTTTATTTCCTACGCCATCCCTATGCAGGTCTATTATAACCTGTATTGACGGATATTTTTTCAATGTTCTTTTCACATGTTCTGCCGCATTGTTATATGCTCTGTTTCTGTCAATTCTTCCGTTTATTATGTCATACTTTGTCGTATCATGTATCACGTTGTAACCGTATTTTTTTAAATTATATGTAAGTGTTGTTCCGACTCCTACTATGGACTGAGCTGTCACACCGCTTTTGCTGTCACAAAACGCTTCTGAACCGCCATGTGTGTGAAATATAAGTATTTGCGGTTTGTTAGAGTTTCTCTTAATTCTTAAATCTGACGATAAAAGTTTTTTTACATTAAAAACATTATTGTCAATGGAAGTAGTAGAGTCCGCTATATAAAAATTTTTCAGAAGATAATTTCTGTTAAGACCTTTTTTCAATGTATTAACCTTTTTAATATTTTCTTTTAAGGATGCTGTTTTATTACGGCTTATTACTATATCCCTTTGTTTTATCTTCTCAGAGTCTCCCTTCAATTTTTCTTCTTTTTTTGCTGCCTCATTCTCTTTTTTTGCCAGTTCCAAGTCCTCATTTTCCTCCTGACATGCATTCATATAAAGTTCACCCGACATTCCACTCCATATCTTTTTTCTGCTGTTTATGCCAACCCACGTCATAGCTGTCTTTTCAGCTTCTTTTTCGGCAACACTCCTAAACCTGTTTCCGTGTTCAACCATATACGAAACTCCAGAGCTTGTTTTAGTTATAAATTTAAGTAAAAGAGGAACATCACTTCCGTTTCTTGCCATACTTATAGCAGAAGAATTTGAATATCCGAAATTTACCAGGCCGGCAGTAACCATATTTTGTATTTTATTGCCAATATCTAATTTTTTCAGTCTCACGGCAAAAAAACTTGCCACCCAAATGATAACAACAATCATAACAATAATTTTCTTTGTATTTTTCATATATCATGTCCTTCTCTTTCTGACAGCATTACTGCCTGCCCGTAAACCTTGCAGGGCAGTAACATGGCAGCATCTTATATCTTCTAAGAACAAAATATGCAAAAAAACTTTTGATATGAATATTTTTTGCTCAGCCGAGAAGTTTATATCAATCTCTGCATCAAAACATTTCCGGCAAAAACAACTCAATTTAATATAATCGAATTTAAAGCACTGTTAAGCCCTCCGGCAATTGCTTTTCCGATAAAAAAAATCTGCTCATCAATATCTTTAGGTGTAACAAAAAGACCGCTGTATTTTTCATTGGACATCTGACGCAGGAATATATCTGTTTCTTCCTGTGAAAATCCCTGTCCAAGAAGAGTTTCCTCTATGCAGTCATATGCAACGGTTGCCATTGATACAACTGTTGGTACTCCTATGGCAATAACCGGTATCCCCATAATCCTCTCATTTATCTCCTTTCGCACGTTTCCAATCCCAGCCCCCGGAGATATTCCCGTGTCGGTCACCTGAATTGTATGGCACAGTCTCTCAGTATGTCTTGAACAGAGCGAATCTATAACCAGAATATAATCAAATCCGCCTTCTGAAACTATTTTTTTAATAATGTCACATGTCTCCATTCCTGTCTGAGCCAAAACTCCCGGTGCAATGGCACAAATTTTTTCCGGAATTATATCTATATACTCTATGACCTTGTTTCCGAGCATATCTGGTGTCGCATATCTGTTTCCAAGACCGGCTGTCAAAACTTTTATTTTTCTGTTTCCATGTGTCTTTTTTAATATCATTTTTTCGATAATACCTGCAAAAACTTTTTCAAAGCCTTCCTCATCACTTTTTCTCCATCCACTGTCAGAAAACTCAAGCGTAATATATTCTCCTACAGGCTTTCCCATCGCTTCTGCACCATGTTCATCTTTAATGTCAACGACAGTCATTGTGATACCTAAAATTCCTGTATCAGTCTTTTCTATTTGAACACCTGAAATCTCCACATTATCATCCGGGAAACTTTCCCTCACCTCAACCGCAAGGTCTGTCACTCTGCTAAGCATAAAACCTCCTGTTTTTGCTGCTGTTCACGCCTACGTTGTGGACAATAGCCCAGTTTTTACTAATATAATTTACTTTTCCCTAAATCCAGCAATAATATACACCTCAAAACAAATAAAAAATTCGTAACAGCTCAGCCTGCTACAATTCATCAAAAAAAGCGTAAAAAATCATCAAAAAAGCCTTGACAAATGTCAAAATAATCACTATGATAAATGAGTATGTTTACTTCAAAGCGACCGTGTCCGGTTTGATGAAACAAAAGATTTCACAATTGGGAGGTGTAAGGAATGGCTAACATTAAATCAGCAAAGAAAAGAATTTTAGTTGATCGCAGAAATGCAGAGAGAAATAAAGCAATCAAGTCTAAAGTTAAGACAGCTGTCAAAGGTGTTGACGCTGCTATCGCAGCAGGAGACAAGGACGCTGCTTCTAAGGCTTTAACAACAGCAATCTCTGAAATCAATAGAGCTGCAAGCAAAGGTGTTTTCCACAAGAAAACAGCTTCAAGAAAGATTTCTCGTATTACAATTGCTGTAAATAAAATCGCGTAATCTATTTAAAACTTAAAGAGTTGCCAATGGTGTGGGCAGCTCTTTTTTCATATACACATAATGATGTTGGGGACAAAAGGTATTTTGACCCTTGCATCATATAATTAAGATCTAACAGGAGACAAACAATGAAGAAAGAAAATTACTTAAAATGGGATGAATATTTTATGGGTATTGCTCTCCTATCTGCTGAGAGGAGCAAAGACCCCCATACAAGCGTAGGCGCCTGTATTATCAGCGAAGACAACAAAATCTTATCCGTCGGTTACAACGGTATGCCTCTTGGCTGTTCTGATGATGAATATCCGTGGGAGCGAAACTCAGACAACGAGCTGGATGCAAAGTATCTCTATGTATGCCATGCAGAGTTAAATGCGTTGTTAAACTATACAGGAACAAATTTAAAAAACGCAAAAATATATACTACCCTCTTTCCATGCAATGAATGCACAAAAGCTCTTATTCAATCTGGAATAAAAGAAGTCATTTATATGTCAGATAAGTATTCTGATACACCTTCTGTCATAGCTGCAAAAAGAATGATGAATTCTGCCGGTGTTAAATTTACTCCATATAAACCTATAAACAGGACTATTGAATTGCAGTTATAGTCACCGCAAGACATAAAATAAGCCCACTCAAAACGAATGGGCTTATTCGCTTATCGTTTACTATTTGACTATCATCGTTTTCTTGTATCCTGTCGATTTTTTCAGCATTTTCTTATAGTCAGCTTTCCTTGCCTTAGGGCATTTAATAACAGCTTTCTTTGAAATACCGGAAATTGCATTAGACTCAATTTTCCTTAACAGCTTACTATTTATTGTAATCTGTGTTAATTTCTTTCTGTTATAAAATGCTTTCTTGCAAATTTTTGTTATATTTGCACCGATTGTAACTTTCTTTAAATCCTGACACTTTGAAAATGCATTAGTTCCAACCTCAGCAACTTTGTAAGAAACGCCATTGTACTTAACAGTCTTAGGAACTACAGCACTTGTCTTTTTATTGTTCAGTTTTGTATATGTCACTGTCTTTTTCTTAGCATCGTTAACTGTGTATGTCACTTTTGAAACGTCAAATTTTGTGCCCCTCTTTAAGTCTTTTTCGTATGTTGCCGAACATATGCCGATAGCATCTATACACCATTGACCGCTCACAACTTCAAATGTGACTGTATGTTCTCCATATTTCAAATTTCGGAGAGAATAATTTGTTCTGCTGTCCTCTGCCTGATTAACTGCTGCCTCAGTCTCGACCACTTTACCATCAACAGTCACCTTTATCTTACACTTGTTAGCTTTCATATAGCCTAAAACATCTACTCCGGTTCCCTTAAATGTGTATGTCAAAGAAGCACCTGTGCCTGTGCTGTATGATGCTGTACGATCATATACATACATTCCCTGACCACACTGGTGTGACCACTTGTCATTAAATACTAATTTAGATTTTGTTACATCATTTAACTCGTACTGCTGCATATTGTCAATAAATTCTTCATAATACGGAGCTGTATTCTCAATCTTTTTAACTGTAAGATTATCAAAATCCATCGCAGCGTATGTACCGCCTAAAGCAATTCTTCCTGATGTTACAGGATTTGTATCTGTATAAGTAGCAACCACTTTATTATTTACATATGCTGTAATCTGGTTTTCTTTGCCTTCCAGCGACAAAGTGTTCCACTGATTGAAGCCCTGTTTAAATATGCTGTTGTCTGTAATTGTTCCTTCCAAAATGGTTACTTTTTTGCGGTACAGCTTCCAAGCACCATCTTTATCAATCTCAAAAGAATAGCCCGAAGAATCTTTAATTGCTGCTCCTCCACCTGTCTGACGAATTGCTATGACAGCAGATGAACTTTTAGCTTCTGTCTGTTCAAACTGCACATCAACATTTGCACGGTAATTCATCCATCGGTAATCACCTATCAGCACCTCTGCATTAGAGCCGTTCCAAGCTGAACCAACACCCTGCACACTCTCATCTAACTGCTGGCGCAGTACATAATTTCCATCTGCCAGCTTAACTGCCTCAAATGCTCCGTTAATAACATTTGTATAACGTGCAATTGCACCTGTTTTGCCGCCGCGTGACTCAATATAATCTTCTTTTTCATCACTGAGCTTTCCGTCTGTGCCTATCACACTAACCTTTTTATCTGAATAGTCAAAATTATCCGCATAAAGATACTCGTTATCCGTAACTGTTCCGTTTCCGTTTTCATCAGTATCTAATATTGTTCTGTCTGTTGAGTTTTCAGGTAATTTGCACTCACTTTTCAATTCGTCTTTATTCTGGTCTAATGTCGATACCGTAACAACAGAGAACGGCGAAACCATAACATTATAATATCCCTGTTCATCTGCCGTTATATCGCCTTTATCTGACATATAATTTGAATCAAAAGTACCGTCACCTGCTGCCTTTGTTTCAAAGCACTGCAATGTCTGATTATCTTTTAACTGCATGTTTTTAACTGAAATACGGTAGTTCTTTGTCTTTGCACTGTTGTTAATCATCAAAGTACTAAACTCATCCTTATCAGGTGATGCCAATGTCATATAACTGTCAGCACCGGTTGTACTGTTCACCACACGTCTGTCTCCATTTGCATCATCCTCTCCACAATAACTTGACTGAGGTATAACTCTCCAGATGCCGGCTGTATTATCCTCATTCTCCCAGCCTGTAACGGCAAATTTTGACAAATGGCTCAAAATAGCAGTACCCGCATCATATCTGACATAACCAGACCAAGGGTCTTTTGCTCCAATCAGTTCCTTAGAGGAATACTGTCCTCCCTGGTAAAAAGCACCGATTACAGGCTGATATATAACATGTGTTCTGCGTGATTCAACAAAACTCTTTATAATGTAATTTCCCATCTCTAATGCACTGCCTGTTCCACCAAGTCCTGATGAGTCGGCAATTACATTTCCGCTGTCATCCTTAAATGTTGTATTGTTTGCCGGACGGAATGCACTGTCGGAAAATACAGCCTGATTCTCGCTGTTCCAAACTTCCTTGTCCATTTCATCTGCAATTTTTATAATATCATCCTTTGTGAGAATATCCGCACCGTCCCTGCTTTTACTTGCCACAGAATACGGATAATGCCAGCCTATCGCTGCTACTGCATTTTTGTATTCCTCGTCTGTATACAAGGCATTTACTGCTGTCTTTGCAATCATCTCAGCCTCGTCTGATACAATAAACTTAATCTTTTTATACAAATCTAACGCTTTTGCATCTTTGATGGTATCGCTGTTTTCTTCCTGAATCCACTTTGCAAATTTCTTCACATTCTCAGTGTCAGTCTTATCGCTCCATGCCTCATTTCTGTTAGGATTGATATAGTCTACCATATAACCATATGTCTCATAGGCAGCCATAATGGTATTTTTATACCATTTATACTGCTTTTCCGTAGTATTTGCCCACTTTGGTGTGTTCCATCTTAAGATACTTATTTTAATATTCGGATTAATCTTCTTAGCATCTGCTGCCAACTGAAATCCCGCATTTCTCTTTACATTTGCAGTCTCATCCTCCGTACGCATTGTACAGCTCTCAGCACCTGTAGAATTGTTTCTGTCATTACCCATTTCAATTTTTACATGAGTCATAAGCGGCTTGGAACCACCAAATAAATACTGCAGCATCTCAACATATTTTTCGGGATGCTCAGCCTTATAATCCATCAAAAGGTCAGATGTGGAATTGGCTGTCAAAAGACCAAATCCCTTATAAGTAAGACCGTTTTTATTCTCTTTATTGATATTATTTCCGTCAATTGTAATATCACTTACATTTTCAGCCGCCTGAACTGTCACTTTATCCATATTAATTTCTCCCAACGACAATGCTGATTTATCAGAAATTGCCAGACCAAAGCATAACGCACCTGCAAGAATTTGTTTTATTCGTTTTCTCATACATTTCCTCCATTTTCTTATTTACTATAAATAAATCATGTGATAATGCTACGGATTGCTCATTGCCATATAATTATTGCAATCCCGCAGACACCTATGATTTTATTTTAACTCTTTCTATGTATTGTTCCATTAAACAAGGCGACACTCTTTTGTCTTTTAGCGACTTTTTATTGATATATTCTAAATAATAAGATATACTGTTTCCAAAACCTCAAAGAGCACTCAGATACAAAGGAGACAGACATGATTGCATTTCATTTTCCATTAAATACTTTACCAAAAATAATATACGCAAATGATATTGATAACAATTATGAATTTATACATTTCCAACGTCAGCCCATGGAATTTGTCCTGTTTTACATCGTAAAAGGCAATATGTATATAGAAGAAAATGGAAAAAAATATCATCTCACACAAGGCGACTATATTATTTTAGACCCTAAAAGATGTCATAAAGGTTACAAAACATCAGCCGTCCATTATTTTTATATACATTTCACATGGGAAAATGACACAGAAACAACGTTGACAGAAACAGAATACATGGAATTGGCAAAATCAAGCCGTACAAATGCCATGAATATATTTCAACGCCAGAATATACTGGAAAATCATTTAATTGTTCCCAAACATTTTAAATCAGGCAGTTCCAATTATAAAAGTATTTACAGAATGTGCCGTGAAATGAAAAAATCATATCATGAAATGCTCGAATATTATCAATGTATTACCGCTGCAAAACTGATAGAATTACTTGGGGAGATAACGAGATTATGTGATGATTCCTTCCTCTCAGCAAAACGTGAATTTGAAAATCAGAACATGACAAATCTATTAGAATATTTAAAAGAAAATTACAAAGAAAAAATTACCGGCAGAGACATTGAGAATGCCCTGCACAGTAATTTTGATTATCTTAACCG
>ERZ780198.2529-NODE-2529-length-13895-cov-3.572254_pt1 | contig 13895 bp, 17 predicted proteins | sample MGYA00510979_ERZ780198 | MGnify/ENA primary metagenome ERZ780198 (study PRJEB29588, sample SAMEA2158039) | human gut metagenome | biome: human gut; feature: human-associated habitat; material: faeces | place: Denmark | collected 2008/2010 ...
CTGCTCGTATATGACATAATCCGCACCGCGCAAACGTCCTTTCTCGTCGCGTTCCCGGCTGCGGACGATATATCCGGCTTTTTCAAGTTCTTTGACCGCTTCGCGGATTGCGTCGATCTTCTCGCGGTTGATGTGAGATAAGCCCGCAAGGGTATAATCCCAATCTTCGGGCAAAGACAGCATTTGCGAAAGCAAGCCTTTTGCCTTTAAGGTGAGTTCCTTGTTACGCAAGTGGTGGTTGCTCATAACGGTATAGCCCGTATTTCTCTCAACTCGGAAAACTGCCATTTTTTATCACTTCCTTTCTCGGTCTGCGTGGAATATTAGAAAGCCGTTTTCGGCGGTTTTGGTATTGCAGTATGCCTTTGCCGTTTTCGCGTCTGAAAAGCCTTGTATTGCAAGGGCTTTTTCGCGCCTAACATTCCACGTTACCGCCTGTTTTCGGGCATAAAAAAACGGCATTTTCTTTCTCCCAATATAGGGGAGAGAAAATACCGTTTTGTGGTACGATATTCAGTTGAAAACAGCTTGTCCTATCGTTTTTTCGGCAAGTTGTTCTTACATGAACGTAGCCGGAAAAGGCTTGTCCTAACAAAAATGTAGTGTTTATGCGGGTTTCCGGCATTGTTGTTCTTGCACAGTCGTACCATCGGAAGAAGCATGCGAGAAGATTCTAAAATTAGCAGATGAGCTCCGGTCGAATGCAGAACTGTTTCATAACGGATCGATCGATGAAATCCGGTACACCGAAGATTGCTTATGGATCTCTTTAGAAGCAATGTTCAAGCTGCTTTCGGCCACTTGCGCACCTCTGCTCAAGGGTGAAAAGGTGTCAGAATTAAGTGCAGCTTTAACTGACTTCGCTTTTTCGTACGGACGGTTAATGCTGTACCGACGGGAACAGGAAATTGTCTCTGCATACATCGAAGCGCAGTATGTGCTTGATGCTGAACTTGAAGAAAAATACAAATGCTATTTGGCTGACTTAGACAAACAGACCGCCCGGTGCTGCAGCCTCATTGAACAGGCTTTTTCTGCAAACTATAGGGAAGCGTTTCTCAAATCGATGATGTTGGCTCAGGTGACAGGTGTAGAAGAATCGCAGACATTGAAAAACATGAAAGAAATAGATGATTTCTTCCTAGATTAAAAAAGAAAATGCAAAATATGCAGGCGCATTTTGTTCGTGAAACATTGGAATAATGGCAAATGCAATATCCAATATCCATAACCTTTCCGTCTCCGTGCTGTAGTCATGGTAGCAAAAAGTGAAATAGTTATAACATTTTCATTGACAAACTCTGCATCGGATTTTCGTCCGCTGTTTTAAGGTTTGCAATCTCCGCAGAAGTGATCGGATATATGCTGATGGGTGTGCTGGTGCTGATGTCCATTATCAGAACAATCCTTTTCTGCCGGATGGATGCAAAGGGGGTTTAAGGCCGTGCTCGTAACGAAAATAAAGGAATACCGTGAAAATACCGACATGAAACAGGCAGAATTAGCGGAACTGGTGAAGGCAAGAAGGAAAACGATTGTACATCTGGAGAACGGGAAGTATAATCCATCGCTTAAGCTTGCGATGGACATTGCCAAAGTTTTTGGGGTTTCTGTTGAAGAACTGTTTGAGTTTACGGAGTCTTAAAAATGAGGAAAGTATTTACAATATTATTCACGACCGAGACTACACAAACGCAAAAGCAAACGCAAAAAAATACGTTTACATTTGCGTTTGTTTTGGTATAATATATACAGATCGAAATGATACAGGAGGCCTGCAGCATGAAGGAAAACCAATCTTTAGAATTTAAGGAAAGAATAACGAACACATTCTTGAAAACAGTCAGTGCTTATGCAAATTTTGGAGATGGAATCATTCAGTTCGGCATCACGGATGATGGAAAGGTTCTTGGCGTTGAAGATGCGGAGAGCACCTGTTTGGATATAGAGAACCGAATAAACGATAGTATTTCACCGATACCGGACTATGAGCTTTCTGTAGATAGTGAGACAAATGTAATTACTTTAACAGTTAAAGAAGGTAGTTTTAAACCTTATTATTATAAAGCAAAAGCATATAAACGAAACGACACTGCGACAATTGAAGTCGACCGTATCGAACTGAATCATCTTATATTAGAAGGTGAAAATCGTTCTTATGACGAATTAACCGCTAAAGGCAATGAATTTCATTTTTCAATTCTTGAACAAAAGCTGAAAGAACAGCTCGGTGTCAGTGCAATCAATTCGGACATTCTTAGGACACTGGGTTTGCTTGGGGTCGATGGAAAATACAAGAATGCGGGAGCATTATTGGCAGATGAAAATAGTTTTTACGGAATTGACTGTGCTCGTTTTGGTGACAGCATAGATATCATTTTGGATCGAGAAATTTTTGAACACAAATCCATTTTGAAGCAGTATGATGAGGCCGTGGCACTGTACCGTAAATATTATCAATATGATGAAATCGAGGGAGCTCTTCGGAAAACCGTAGAACTCATTCCGGAAAAAGCGTTTAGAGAAGCGATTGCAAATGCACTTGTACACAGAACTTGGGACGTAAATTCACATATCCGTATAGCGATGTTCAAGGATCGTCTTGAAGTTTTTTCTCCGGGAGGATTACCAAAAGGAATTACGCAAGAAGAATATCTAAATGGTCAGGTTTCCGTGCTGCGGAATCCGATTGTTGCTTCAGTTTTCTTCCGGTTAAATATTATCGAAAGCTTTGGAACAGGAGTTCAGAGAATGAATATGGCATATGCCGAAAGCAGAGCAAAGCCCAGACATGAGTTTTCCACGCACGCAATTAAGGTAGTTTTGCCGGTTGTCTCAGGGGGAGAAGAATTATCAGAAGACGAAGCGATGATATACAATAGCATGAATCGTCTTGGTAAATCAAGTTCTCAAATCGCAAAGACTGTCGGATTCGGAAAGAACAAAACCCTGAAGCTGTTAGTGGCACTAGAAGAAAAAGGATATGTTACGAAGCTTGGAAACGGAAGAGGTATAAAATATTTGATAAAATCCTGATGGATGCTGCGACAGGAGATGTTTAGGAAGTGCTTCGAAGGGAAACGCAAAAGAAGAGATTGCAGGAAGCGGAGAAATACTTAATTTGAGAGGAGTTTACAGCATGGAAAATCTTTATGAAAAAGCGCAGCAGAGCGCAGAATATATTCAGGAGCATATCACAAAAAGACCGAAAATCGCTGTGGTACTTGGCTCCGGGCTTGGAAATCTGACGGCGGATTTTACAGAGACGGAAGAATTACCGTATCGTGACATTCCAAGCTTTCCGGTGTCAACGGTAGAGGGACATAAGGGTGCTTTGCTTGCGGGAAAGCTGGGAGAAAAGGAAGTTTTTGCGCTGGAGGGACGCTTTCATTTCTATGAAGGCTATTCCATGAAGGAAGTCTGCTATCCGTTCTATGTCCTCAAACTGCTGGGAGTGGAACAGGTCGTGCTGACGAACGCCTGCGGCGGCATCAATCGCAGCTTCGAGCCGGGGACTTTGATGATCCTTACGGATTTTATCAATATGATGGGGACGAATCCATTGATTGGATCAAACGACGAACGCTTCGGGCCTCGCTTTCCGGATATGACCGAGCCGTATAGTATTAAGCTGCGGGATCTTGCAAAGCAAACCGCAGATGAAATGGGGATTTCGTATAAAGAAGGCGTGTACATGAGCTTCATGGGACCTTGCTTTGAAACGTCGGCTGAAATTCGTGCCTTTGCCGGCATGGGTGCCGATGCGGTCGGCATGAGTACGGTGCCGGAGACGATTGTCTGCAATTACATGGGAATGGAAGTGTTGGCCGTCAGCTGCATAACCAATATGGCGACCGGGATTCAGACGGTAAAGCACAGCCACACCCGCGTGCTGGAAATCGCAAATCAGGCAAGCGACGCGATGCAACGCTGGCTGGGCGCAGTAATTCAGAGGATGTAAGGAAGGAGATTTTTCATGAATTACATTAGAATCACAAAGGACAATATCGACAAAGAGCACATCTGCTGCGCGATGTCAAACAAGCAGTGCGTTGCGAAAAAAGAGTGGCTCAAGCAGCGGTTTGAAGAGGGGCTTGTTTTTTATCGGAGCGAAGAAAGAGGCAAGTGCTTTATCGAATATATTCCGGCAGAATATGCGTGGGTACCGATAGAGGCGGCAGACTACCTTTACATAAACTGCCTGTGGATTGCAGGCGGCATGAAAGGGCACGGGTATTCCAACGACTTGCTCGACGAATGTATGCGTGATGCAAAAGCGCAGGGAAAAAAAGGACTTTGCATTCTTTCCGCGGAAGGGAAAAAGCGGGAGTTCCTGTCCGACCCAAAGTATCTTGCGTATAAAGGATTCTTGACTGCGGACACATCGGAATGCAGGATTACGCTTTTGTATCTGCCGTTTGCACCGGACGCGCAGCCGCCGAAATTTAAGGACTGCGCGAAGCGTCCGCAGACAAGTGAGACCGGTTTTGTGATCTATTATACGGATCAGTGCCCGTTTACTTATTACTGGGTGCCGCGCGTGGCAGAAGTCGCAGCAGAGTATGGCATTCCGCTGAAAACGGTTCATATTACAGACAGAGAGACGGCGCAGAATCTTCCTGCTCCGGTGACGACCTATGCGCTGTTCCGGGATGGAAAATTTGTGACACACGCAATCCAGTCCGACAAGAAGTTTTTGAAACTGGCACAGGGAAGAGGCGCGGAGTGACTTTAGACCAGAAAAAATGTAATGTTTGTTTAAAATCAGACCCGAAAAAATGTAAAAACCGCGGCGGTACGTTTATCTGCCTTAAAATATAAGGATCAAGACTGGATGATCAATCTGCCGTTTTATGCGGTCTGCAATTTATAAGTGTAATTTAGATGCCGGCACAGCTGGGCATCTTTTTTGTTGTAGTATTTACTGCGAAAAGTGTAGTATATAAGTGAAGATAGAGGAGGGAGCATCGCCGGAATAAGTTTATGAAAAATTATCTGAGATAAAATATGAGCTAAAACTTGATATTTTACGCAAAATAGGATAAAATATTAGCTATGATAGTATTAGACAGACAAACACCAAAAGAAATACAAATGCAGATCGCACAAAACGTGCGTGCCGTCCGCAAGCGCAGAAAGATTTCACAAAAAGCCTTGAGCGAAAAGTCAGGCGTCAGTTTGGGTTCCGTGAAACGTTTTGAAACCAGCGGCGAAATTTCCCTGCACGCCTTGATCAAGCTCGCGATCGCGCTCGACATGGACGATGCGCTGATCCATCTTTTTGAGGATGTTCCGTTTTTATCCATAGAGGAGATCATACATGGACAAGATTAAACAGCTACAGGTTCTTTATGAGGGACGAACCGTCGGAATAATGGCATTATACCGGAAACATCTCGCTGCTTTTCAGTATAGTGAAGAATGGATCGCAGACGGATTTTCTATCAGTCCGTTTTCGCTGCCTTTGGGGAAGAAAGTTTTCGTGCCACAGATTTTGCCTTTCGACGGCATTTTTGGCGTTTTTGAGGACAGCCTGCCGGACGGATGGGGCAGACTCCTGGTAGATCGACAGTTGCTGAAGCACAATATCAATCCCATCGAAACGGAAAGTCTGGATCGGCTTGCGATTGTCGGAAGCTTGGGCATGGGCGCACTGCAATATGTGCCGGAATTCGACCTTGCGGAGGAAACGCAGATAGGCGATTTTGATAATATTGCACGCGAATGCAGCCGCTTGCTTGTGACAAACCAAACGGACAGCTTAGATGAGTTGTTCCGGCTTGGAGGTTCTTCCGGTGGTGCCAGACCTAAAATTTTGACAGAGGTTAACGGACAGCCATGGCTGATCAAGTTTCCGTCGAAGGAAGATGATGATGCGATTGGTTTGCAGGAGTACGAGTATGCGCTCTGCGCCAAAGCCTGCGGGATCGAAATGGCAGAAACCAGATTGTTCCCGTCCGGAATATGCAGCGGCTATTTCGGAACAAGGCGATTCGATCGAGCCCTTAAAGAAGACGGAAAGGAGCGGAGAATTCATGTGATCTCGGCTGCCGGACTTTTGGAGACCTCGCATCGTGATTTGACGTTGGACTACGATATTTTGATGAAAGCCTGCCTGAAGCTGACAGGAGACTTTCAAGAGATAGAGAAGCTGTACCGCCTGATGTGCTTCAATGTGTTCGCGCACAATCGGGACGACCATGCAAAGAATTTCAGCTTTCTTTATGATGAACCAGAGAAAAGATGGAAATTATCGCCGGCATACGATTTGACCTACAGTCATTCGATCGGCGGAGAACACGCCACCAGTGTCCATGGAAACGGCAAAAATCCGGCAGCAGAGGACCTGCTTGGCGTCGCGTCGCAGATCGGTATGGACAAAAAACAGGCGATACGCATAGCCCAAAATGTGCAGGAATGTGTCAGGGAATATTTAAGGAAATATCTCAGCTGAAATAGAAAGACTAAAAAATGAGGTAATGTACATGGAATTTATGCGAAAAAATTATACAGGCATTTTAGTTTGTTTTGGCATTGCAGTTCCGGCATGGCTGCTTGGCAAGGCGTTTCCGATTATAGGAGGTCCGGTGCTTTCCATATTATTCGGTATGCTGATTGCGCTTTTTTGGAGTGACAAAGGCAAAGCGGCGGCAGGTATCAAGTGGACATCTAAAATCATTTTGCAGACAGCGGTGGTACTGCTGGGATTCGGTCTGAATCTTGGCGTCATCTTTGAAACAGGAAAACAGTCGCTGCCGATCATTGTTTGCACGATCGGTATATCTCTCCTGCTTGCGTGGGCGCTGCGTAAGGCGCTGCGCGTTCCTTCGGATACGGCGATTCTTGTGGGAGTCGGCTCGTCGATTTGCGGGGGCTCGGCGATCGCGGCAACCGCTCCGGTCATCGGCGCAGACGACAACGAGGTGGCGCAGTCCATCTCGGTCATTTTCTTCTTTAATGTGCTTGCGGCAATTTTCTTTCCGATGCTGGGAAGCGCAATTGGGTTTGACACGAGCGCGGGAGATGCGTTCGGGATCTTTGCGGGAACGGCAATTAACGATACATCATCGGTAACGGCTGCGGCATCCACCTGGGACAGTATGTGGAATCTCGGCAGCGAAACGCTGCATAAAGCTGTCACGGTAAAACTCACCCGTACGCTTGCGATTATTCCGATTACCTTGGTGTTGGCGGTAGCTCGCGCAAAAAAGAGCGCGAAGGACAACGGCAAAGCAGAGGGCTTCAGCTTGAAGAGGGCTTTTCCGATGTTTATTTTGTATTTTGTTATCGCATCGGTAATTACCACTGTCTGCATCCAGGCAGGCATGGATGCGGATGTTTTCGCGCCGCTGAAGGATTTATCGAAGTTTTTCATCATTATGGCGATGGCGGCAATCGGACTGAACAGCAATGTCGTTCAGCTTGTGAAGAGCGGCGGCAGACCTCTGCTTTTAGGCGGATGCTGCTGGATTGGCATTACGGCGGTCAGCCTTGTGATGCAGCATGTAATGGGGATTTGGTAGGAAATACACCTCGAATGAACAAAGATTTGCGTGATACCCTTTCGAACATGGGTATCATAGGGTATCGTTCAGCAGAAGTTTTTCATTTTTTCTATGGCTCAAAGGCAGAAAAGGTGATAGAATAAAGAAAAAAAGAACGCACGTTTGCAATGCGAAAAAGACAGGAGAATACGATGCTATATAAAACACATTACGAGTCTCCGCTCGGAGATCTGCTTTTGACGGCGGACGCGCAGGCGCTGACAGGGGTTTGGTTTGACGGGCAGAAATATTACGCGCAGGGACAGGCGGATTTGGAGCCTGAAGCGGGCGCAGCGATTTGCAATGCGCCCTGCAAGGAAGAACATGCACCGCTGCTGGCTGATGTGAAGCGCTGGCTGGACATATACTTTGCAGGAAAAGAGCCGGACTTCGACTTGCCGCTCAATCCGACGGGAACTGATTTTCAGAAAAGCGTCTGGAGCATTCTATGCACGATCCCTTACGGCAAGACCATGACCTACGGACAGATCGCGGCGCAAATCGCGGCAGAGCGGGGTATCGCGCGGATGTCAGCGCAGGCCGTCGGCGGGGCGGTCGGGCATAATCCACTGAGCATCATCGTTCCCTGTCACCGGGTTGTCGGTACGAACGGCAGTCTGACCGGATATGGCGGAGGCATCGACCGCAAGATCAAACTGCTCACGCTGGAGGGCATCGATATGAGCCCCTTTTTCGTGCCGAAAAAGGGGACGGCACTGTAAACGCTGTATTATCGGCAACAAAGAATGTAATGTTGCCTGTAATCATGAAATATGGTACGATATAATTTAAAGAAGCGTTGAAACAGGGGGTATGCGTATGTACTTGTACCATGGAAGCAATATGAAAGTTGAAACGCCGCAGCTTATTCTTTCAAATCGGGCCTTGGACTTTGGATCTGGATTTTACACAACATCTGATGAATCACAGGCAACAAGGTGGGCAAAACTTCAAACAAAGCGCCGAAAAAAGGGAGAAGCGGTACTTTCGATTTATGATTTTGACGAAGAACAAGCGGCGGAGTTAGCACTTTTACGCTTTGAAGAGGCAGATCAAAAATGGTTGAATTTTGTAACGCAAAACAGAAAGAATTTGTACAATGGCGATAAATTCGATATTGTTATCGGGCCTGTGGCAAATGATACAACAATGCCGGTTTTATCAGATTACATGGCAGGCAATATATCCGAAGAAGTAGCATTGATTCTCTTGAAGCCGCAAAAATTAGCCAATCAATATGCTTTCTTGACACAAAAAGGTCTGCAATGTTTAAAATATATCGGAGGCAAAGAAATATGAGAGAGAATACCAGACCTTCAATTATGCAAAACTTTGATACGGAACTTGCGGCTTTGATTTCCAAAAGCAGGGGAGTCTCGCTTATGGATGGATTGCGAATCTTTTTGAAATCTCAAACCCATGGAATGCTCCTCGACAACGAGATGCGGCTTTGGTATTTTAGCCCGCTGGCCATCTTTGATATGTGGGAAAATGAAGAGGCAACAGGCGATCCCGGGAACTCTCTGTATCTGCGAGGTGATGAAATTGACGAAAGAATTTAAGTTTTTTGCCTACCTGCTGGAATGTTATGCGGTGCATAAGGACACTACAGCGGATAAAATTCTGGAAACCCTGGACGAGAAGAATCTTACGCAGTTTGTCTATGACATGTATGAATTATATCACAGCGAAGCAATCGAAAATGCGTTTACCGATCTTGACAGCTTGATCAAAACCGGTAAACCGGCATACTAAGGGAAATATGACAATGTGCACTTACCGACCGAAAAAAATCTTGCGAATGATTTTCGGTCTTTTTCTTTTGCGCTGAAATGAATCTGCCCAGAATGCGACGGCGCGCAGCGGCGCGCCGTCGGGCGTAAAAGCAAAACCTCCGAAAGACCACTGCTTGGCGCTTCGGAGGTTTTGGATATGATTTTGTTTTTTGCGCGTGCTTTATTTGCCGATGATATCCTCCATTGCGCGCAGGACGTTGCCGTGCAGGAGCATGTCGATCTGATCTTCGTTGTAATGCTTGTGCATCGCGTCGATGACTTTGTCGAAACCGGTGTAATCGACCAGTTCTCCGGTCGTATCGATGCCGTCAAAGTCGGAACCGAATCCGACGTGCTCGATACCTGCTTTGTCGACCATATAATTGAGATGCGTGATGATCTGGTCAACGGTCGCGTAATGGGAGCCTTCTTTTAAGAAAGAGGACTCGAAGTTGATGCCGACCACGCCGCCTGCATTGCCAAGAGTCTTAAGCTGATCGTCCGTCAGGTTGCGTTTGTGCGGGCAGAGCGCCTTGGCACAGGAGTGCGTCGCCAGGAACGGCTTTTTGCTGTGACGTGCGACATCATAGAAACCGCCTTCGGACAGATGAGAAACGTCGATGATCATGCCGAGCGTATTCATCTTGTCGACCACTTCCAGACCGAACGGCGTCAGACCCTGCGCGTTCTGCTGCGCATCGTCGTAGCAAGGGTAGCCCATGGAGTTCGGAAATCCCCAGAGCAGCGTGAGCAGACGTACACCCATATCGTAGACCTCCTGGATCCTTTCGATCTTGCCGTCTACGAAGACGCCGTCCTCGATGGTCAGGAAAGAAGACAGATACCCTTCCTCGGCATTTTTGCGAATATCCGCTGCACAGTAAGCGGGGCGCAGGATATCCTTGTTTTCCTGCATTTCGGAAATGTAGTTTTTGTAAATCGCCTTAAACAGGTCGTACGGATCCATGCTTTCCATTTCATGACGAGAAAGATAGATCGCAAAAAACTGTCCCATGCCGCCGTGCTCCTGCATCATCTTGAGGTTCAGATGTCCCTTGCCGTCGCGCAGTGCGCGGTCTTCGTGCCGCCAGCACTCGATGAGTGTGTCGCAGTGCATATCTAAAATTTTCATGGATTGATTCATACTTGCATACCTCCTGGAATCATTATATCATGTTGGATATACAAAGAAATAAGCAAAAAACATGCCAGAAGATGTATCGGAAAAATCCGTTTTGACATCCATGGACAAAGAATGCGACTTGTGGTAGACTAAATATAAAACAGTATTTGTCAGAACAGGGGGGTCAGCATGGAAGACGCAATGCGCATCATGGAAGAGATTCTGGAGACGGAATACAAAGGGCTTGTTTATATCAACGAAACGCGTGAAATCGGCTCCTATAGTAGATGTGCAAAAAAAATCACGGGCATTCTTTTGGACAGTGAGCAAAGACATCCGGGCGGACGTATCGAAGAGGGCGATATCGTCATTATCGCAGACAATGAATTGGGGAACGACGATGAGCTGACACCGGAAAGCTTAGAAACGATCGGCATCGCGGATCGGAACATCGAAAAAGACGACGCGCTCCTCGCAGTTGGCGTTTATAAGAACAAAAAAATACAGCCGCAGTATAAATATATCAAGAGCTACAATCCCAATGGACGGTTTGAGCTTGTTACCGATTATCTGGGATTTGAAATCGTGATCCGCATCGATTTCGCGCATAATCACGTGCACATATCGGTGAATGGAGATACGTATTCGATGGTCTATTTCGAAGCGGTCGGACACATGGTCGTGATTGACAGCGTAACCGGAAAGATTAAGTTTTTTCAGGCGAGAGGCTACGGCTTCCGTGGAGAGGAAATCGGCAAGTTGCTTGCCGGTAAGCCATATCTGCCTAAGACAGATTATGAGACGAGCGGAGAGCTGATGCCGACGGTCGGCCTGAACTTTGAGAGCATCATTTACGGAGATGAAATTCTGAAGGAAATCAACAAAATGTTCGCAGCGCCGGATGGGCATACGGAGAGCGGGATTTTTGAGATATACAAAAGGCCGATGTTCTGCGTGCTGACCAGAATCCGCAAGGGCAACGCGCGAGACGGCATCTATTTGATCCTGCAGGATGCGTCTTTACTCGAAAACGTGAGAAAAGAGCGAGATAGTATCATCCAGGCTCTGGAACAGCGGCAAAAAAAGAAATTCATGCGCAGACCCTATGGCTGTGATTTTCAGGGCGCGAAGATGGAAGATTTCATCGGAGAAGATCCCGCGATGAATGAGGTTAAGCGGCTGGCGTACAAAGCGTCACAAACGGATTTTAATGTCATCATCACCGGAGAAAGCGGAACCGGCAAATCGAGGCTGGCAAAAGAGATCCACAGGATGGGGAAAAAAGACGCGCCGTTTGTGGAAGTCAACTGTAACGCGATCGCGCCGAGCCTGTTTGAAAGTGAGTTGTTCGGATACGCGCCGGGCGCGTTTACGGGCGCCGCGGCGAACGGCAAGGCGGGGTTCTTTGAGGAAGCGAACGGCGGTACGATCTTTTTGGATGAAATCGGAGAAATTCCGTTTCAGCTGCAGGGAAAGCTCCTGGAAGTCCTGCAGAGCAAAACCTTCTTCCATGTGGGCGGCACGCGCCAAATGACATCGGATGTGAGACTCATCGCGGCGACCAACAAAAATTTAAAAGAAATGGTAAGAGAAAAACGCTTTCGCGAAGACCTGTTCTATCGCATCAACGTGTTCCCGATTGATATTCCGCCGCTCAGAGAAAGACGCGGCGGGCTCTACAGCATCGTGATGGATATTCTGCCGGACGTGTGCAACCGGCTTGGCATCGAGCCGCTGGTGCTGAGCAGCCAGGCCTACAAAAAAATCCTGCAGTACCCATGGCCCGGCAATATTCGGGAACTGGAGAACGTCTTGGAAAAAGCAGCAATTTTATCTGACGGTAAAATCATCTTGCCGGATGACGTGCTGCTCCCGGATGCTGCTGACAGCTTTATGGCGGTGCCGGCTACCCTGCAGGAAATCAAGGAGAGCGCGGAGCGGAACGCAATCGTGAACGCGCTCAGACTGTATCAGGGTGATAAGGAAAAGGCCGCGGAATATCTGGCCATCGGGAGAAGCAACATCTTCGACAAGATTAAAAAATACCATATTCGGACGGATGAGGTGGAGTCATGTTTTTAGACAAAATGAAGGACAGAATCGGCGATTTTGAAGGCAAGCTCGGAATTTGCTACATTGACATCAATTCGCGAGCCGGATTTACGGCGGGAAACTGTGACGTTTTTCCTGCCTCCGGCATCATCAAGCTGCTGATTTTGATTGAAGCTTTCAAACGGCTGAATGAGGGAGAAATCAACAAAAATGACACCTATATCTTAAAAACGGACGATTACCCAAAGATCAGAGAAAAATCGTTCAGCGCGCTGGAGCATATTCATATCGGCGCGGAGCTTACCATAGAAGATTTGTATAAACTGAACGTGATTGTCAGCGATAATATGGCGTTCAATATCCTGCTGAAACTGTTCGGCAAGGACGCGGTCAATGACACGCTGCAGGAATTCGGGTTTAAAAAAACAAGAATCAATCGGGCGATCAACGACTACGCGGAGATTACGAAGGGCGTACAGAATTACGTGTCCGTACAAGAGATGGCGAATCTGCTTCTGCGCATGTATGAAGGACAGATTATTTCCAACGCGGCCTCAAAGGAAATGCTGGAGATTCTGTGTGAACACCAAAAGACATCGCCGCTGACCTACAATTTCCTTGAAAGCATGAAAATCGCGCATCAGAGCGGGTATGACGATAATGAGATCCATGACATGGGAATCGTCTATGGAGAGAATCCATTTATTCTGTGCATGGCCTCCAGTGTTCCGAATACCAAAAACGCGGAGAGCGTGATGCGGGATATCACCATGATGTGTTATCAAAACTCGAACAAAGAGAGTCCGCGTTTGCGGACTGAATCCGAATTCACGGACTCGATGGGACATGGCTTTTGACCTGCCGCTTGCGTTCGCGCGCACGATTTGGAAGAAGAAACAAAAACAGATACTCTACCCAAAACCCGCTGAATTTCGCGGGTTTTTAATTTTTAACAGCTTCTGAACAAGAGACGGCCACGGCGCGCGTGGAAGCTGCCGCACGGAAGAATCCAAAATGGCACGCATTTTGCTTTTTATTGGTGACAGGGCGAAAACAGGATTTGAGAGCAAGAACTTATTCCTTAACTTTATGATTTATTGCGAACATGCTATTGTAGGAGGATTAGAAATGGAAACCGCAAAAAAGAAAAAATTTGTCATGCCCGATACACTCATTATCGTGGCAGCCGTTGTTCTTCTTGTAGCGATCCTTTCATGGATCATTCCATCCGGTACATACGACTATGAACAGATGGAAGCCGCGGGAAGAATGAGAGATGTAGCAATTGACGGAACCTATCACGTGATTGATAAGTCTGAGGTAACAACCACAGGCTTCCTTGGATTCTTCAGCTCCCTTTACAGAGGCTGTGTGGAGGCCGCGGGTGTCATCTTCATGATT
>ERZ780198.2537-NODE-2537-length-13865-cov-2.858870_pt1 | contig 13865 bp, 9 predicted proteins | sample MGYA00510979_ERZ780198 | MGnify/ENA primary metagenome ERZ780198 (study PRJEB29588, sample SAMEA2158039) | human gut metagenome | biome: human gut; feature: human-associated habitat; material: faeces | place: Denmark | collected 2008/2010 ...
CGCCACTGCGGTAACGACGCCGCCGGATACGGTTGCGACGCCCTCGTTATCGCTGCTCCACACGACCTCGCCGGTCGTCCCTTTCACGGTTGCGGTGATCGTTGCGGTATCGAACCGTTCGATCGCAAGCGCGGTTTTGTCGAGCGTCACGCTCGTTTTCGATTCTCCGCACGCGGTAAGGCCTAACGTGAGCGCAAGACACACCGCCGCGATTATCGCGAAGAATTTTGCTCTTCTCTTTCCCATTTTTCTTCTCCTTTCATATTTTTTGCGGGTTTACCCGACTTTTACTTATTCGAGTCCCCACTTTTCCCAAAGCGCGGAAAGTTCGTCGAACTCCGACATTCTGGTCATACCGAGGCGGCTTGCGTCGTTGCGGAATTTTTCGCGTTCCGCCTGAAGTTCGGACGGCGAGTACGAAGTCGAATACAAGTCGAGCAAGATGTATCTCGGCGAAATGCTTTCGAGCGTGATGTGACGTCCGGCTTTCGCGTAGCCGTCGGGGTCGGTGGTTTTAAGCGGCTCGATTGCGGCGTACGCTTCGTCGACGTAAGTCATCCACTCGCGAAGTTTGCCTTCGGGCCAGTAACTCTTTTTCTTGGTGTCCTCGCCTACGATTTCGCCTTTCTTGCCGACGACGTAACTGAGGTACGCTTCGTGAACGCGGAGATCCTCGTAGAATTTGCGCATTGCCGCAGATCCGTCGCGGAAATAGTTGTCGAAGAACTCGTCGGTGAGCGCGACTACGTCCGCTTCGGTATTCCACTGAAGGCGGGACTGAAGGAAGATTTTGAAGGTCGTCCAGTCGGTGCTGCGAGCCTGATTGAACTGTCCCTGATCGAACACGTAGCAAACGCCGTTTTCCTTAGCCGCGCGGTAATCGCCGAGTTGCGACGAGAAACTGTCGAACGGTACGAGGTGATTTTTCGCGGAAAGCGAGTACATCCAAAGATACATTTTGTTGCAGATCACAGACCATTTACGCATGGTGTCGAGATACTGCTTGTTAGTCGAATCGTAGTAGTCGCGGTGGTAGTCGGCGTTGATAGGCGCGTAAAGCACCTGAACGTTGTCCGCCGCTTTTACGCTTTCGTCGATAGGTTCGTACACGCCGGGCGAAACCTCCTTGACGGGAGCGTCCTCGGTGCGGTGGTAAGCGAAGATACAGATATCGATTTTTCTGCCGCCCTGCTCCTCGTCAAGCCACTTTTTGAGGTCTTTTGCAAGCAAGTTTACAAACTTGATATAAATTGCGGCGTCGGTGCCGTAGGTTTCTTTGGAGGCGGCGCAGGTATCGCAGTCGCACCAGGTGTTTACGTCCATTTGCGTGAAGGTAAGCGCGCGGCCGTTGGGGTTGGCGATAATGCACTTCTTCATGACTTCGAGGACAGCCGCTTTAAGCCCTTCGACGTCGCGCGACAGGCAAAGTTGCTTGCCGTTGGGGCTGTACCATTCGGGTTTCGTCTTCTGCCACTTGGACTTCGGAATAATGTTGAAGAAGTTGTGGTAGGACGAAGCGGCGGTTTCGCCGAGCGGAATCCACACGTCGTGGGTGTGGTTCATACGCATACGGCGGGTGTAGTCCACGTCGTAGATAACCTGACCGTTGGTTGCCATACGGTACTCGAAGTCGGGAATATCTTTTACGTCCGTATCGACGAGTTTGACGTTGCGAACGCCGGTGTTATAACGGATTTCGTCGTCGCTGTAAACACGGAAGTCGATCTCCTGACGCATAAACTCGTAAGCCGCGTATATTACGCCGAATCTTCCGCCGAGCATAAACACGGTATTGCCTACCGTTTTTACGACGTATCCGGAATCGCCGAGTTCGGCGCTGTCGTAAGTTACTCCCGCGGCGGTCGCGAGCGCGGTGTCGCCGATCGAGAGGTATTTCGCGTTTGCGTCGTAAGTTACGTCTTCGTCGGTTACTTTCTCGAATTCGAGTCCGCTTGCAAGCGAGAAGAAGTAGTTGATTTCGCTTGCCGCATAGTTGGACATCGTTCCGTCCGTTTCGTTTACGACGATTTTATAATCGGTGGAGCCGTTTTCGATAAGGCTCGTCTGAGTATACTTTACATCTTCTCCGCCCTTGTTGTCATCGTCGTTGTCGGCTTTGTTTTTGCAACCTGCAAGCAGGAAGGAAAACGCACACACAGCCGCAAGAGCGAGAGTGGTAAGAGTCCGGAAAACTTTTTTCTTTCTCATCTGCTGCCTCCTTATTTCACGGTAACGGTACGGGTTTCGGTAGCCGTGTTGCCGTACGCGTCGAGCGCGTAGTAGGTTATCGTCCACTTACCCGTTTTGTCCGCCGTAAACGAACTGCCGGTAACGCGTACGATCTTGTGATCGGGGTTGGTTACGAATACGTAAACGGTTACTTCGCCGTCGCAGTTGTCGGTAGCCGTAGCCGAGGGAACGGCAACGGACGAGCCGGCTTTTGCGGTTTCGGCGGTCTTGCCGCTTATCGAAATTACGGGAGCGACTCTGTCGGCGACGTACAGTCCGTAGGTCGCCTCGGCGGTTCTTCCCGACGTATCGACCGCTTTGTAGTAAACGATATAGTTGCCGTACTCGGTAAGGGTAACGTCGTACTCGCCGAGCGGAAGGTCTTTGTACGTAACGCCGTTTTGGACGAGATATTCGCCCGACGGTGTTTCGACGGATACGGTTGCATTTACGTTAGGGTCGAGAACGTCGGCGTAAACCGCGTCGAACACTTTACCGGTCGAACCGATCGCGTAGTTGCCGTCCGCCTCGCCGAGGACTCTGATCATCGGGATAACGCGGTCGCGGGTATCGTCGGAAAGCATCTGACCGTTGATCGCGGTCACGTTGATTTCGCTTTCGGCTGTTACGTCCTCGAATTTTACGTCAAGATAGATTTTGTTGCTCTTAAAGCCGTCAAAGTCTTTGCCGTCGTCCGTTTTGAGGATCGAAACGGTAAAGTTTTCGTTATCGGTAAGGGTTTTTTCGGTGTTATTGTACTCGAAGCCGAATTCCTTGGATCCGGTATCGCCGTAAAAACTTACGGGAACGGAAACGCGTTTGCCGTCTACCGAAACGATACTCGATCCGCTGCCGTAAACGCCTTTGATCACGCGGAGAGTTACCGAAACCGAGGGATCCTCACTGTCGGTAAGGGTGATTGCGAGCGAGCCGAATTTGTTTTTGGTATTCGCCGTCGTTCCGCCTACGGTGAAGCCGAACGAGAATCTGCTGCCGAAAAGAGCGTTTACGAACGACGCGGCAGCCTTGTCCGTCGAGGTGGTTACGCGCACGCCTGCAGACGTTGCCGAGGCGGAGATATTCGCGCCGGCAAAGTATTTGGACATGTCGATGGCTGCGCCTTCTTTTACCTTAACCGCTTTTACGGTATAGGAAACGGAGGTCTCGCCCGACTGATAGGTTACGGTTACGTCTTGTCCGTCCGAAGCGGCGGGCGCGGCGTATTTGCGACCGGAAAGCGTTTTTTCGCCGTCGGCGTCCGTTATCTTTATAACGGTTGCGGCTTCCGCCCTGCCCGCGTCCGAATACGTGTACGCGTTGAACTGAGGAAGCGTGTATTCGCTGCCGGTAAGGAAGTAACGCGGAAGAACGGGCGCGCCGATGAATACGGGAGCCGTGCCTTTTTCGACGGTTACGTTATACGACGCGGTTGCGGTTCTGCCGAGATAGTCGGTTACGACGTACTCGATCGAATACGTACCCGCTTTTTCGGGGAAGAACGAATCGACGTTTTCAGCGACGACCGTTCCGTTGAGTTTTACTTTTACGTTAAGATCCGCTTTGCCGCTCGATACCGAATAAACGGGAGTTGCGATCGCGATATCCGTTCCGCAAACTCCGCTATTTACCGAACCCTCGACCGTAAGCGCGGGGGCTGCGAGCGAAGCGTCCGCGCGAACGCGAACCTTCTTTTCCGCGACGTTACCGAACGCGTCGGAAGAAGTATAAACCACGGTGTAGTAACCTGCGCGAGTCGGCGTGAATTTGCCGTTTACGACTTCGACGTCGTTGCGGGCGTCCGAATCGTAAGCCGCGTAAACGCGAACGTCCACGGGGCGCGATCCGCAATACGCGTCGAACGCGGTTGCCCCGTATACCGGATACGGAACGCCTACCATTCCGTCGGGAGCGGTCTCGTATCCGAGATCGTCTATTTCGATGACGGGCGCGTCTTCGTCCACGCTGCTTGCGAGCGAAAGATCCTGACCCATAATCGAGGTGATTACGAAGTCGGCGGTTTTGTCCGCGATCTGGCTCGGCGTAATCGAAAGACGAACTTCGCCGGTGGTGAATCCGCCCCAGAGCGTCGAGAAATACTGCGGGTCGTCGAGGTCGATTATAAGCATATCGTTGTTGCCGTAAATCGATTTGGTCGAAGCGTCGTAGCAAACGACAATAGGCGAGGTAAGGTTATCGACGTCCTTGAACGAAGTTCTTACCCACGAACCGCGGGTTCCGACGTACAGATATTTTTCGTATCTGTTCCAGCCGGACGGGGTCTGACCGGTCGCGCCGGCACGTACGTCGGAATACGAACGGTTGTTTATATCGGTATCCGAACTTCTGCCGTCGAAAATGATCGTAACGACGTTGCTTTCGTCGTAGATGTCGGTGAGTTTAACGGTGAGTCCGTAGAATTCCGCTCCGCGTTCGGGTGCGTAATCCACGTAGCCTTCGAGCAGTCTGTCCGTGCGCGTAAGTTTGCTTACGTCGATAACGCGGTTATACCGGAGTTCGGAGTTAGCCGTCATGGAAACGACTACGCCGTCCTTGCCGTTTGCGAACGTACCGGTTTTGAATTCCGCGGTGTCCGTATCCTTTTTGAACGAGAACAGGTCTTTGCGAACCGAAAGCGATTTTCTCACTCTCGCGATGTTGTTGCCGACGGTCGCGCGGTACTCTACCTCGTAAACGCCCTCTTCGTCGAGGGTTACGGACGGCCTAGAATACGCGACGCCGCCGGGGAATTTAATTACGCCCACCGCGTCGTATTCCTGTCCGCCCGACGTGATTTTAGCCGCCGGAAGTTCAAATTCCGAGCCGAACGTTGCAGTCGACGGAATATTTACGCCGGTAAGTTCGTACTCGGCAGCCGAAGCCTTGGGCGCGAGCGCGAATCCGAAGCAGCACGCCGCGATTATCGCTACGAACGCCGCTATAAAAGTTGTTGGTTTTCTTCTTTTCGTCATCGGGTTTTTCCTCCTAAGACTCTTTCGAGCCGCCGATAGTAATGCTGCCGATAAGTTTTTTCTGACAGCAAAGGAACAGTATGAATATGGGTACGAACAGCATCATGCAACCCGCAAGACGGAGCGTTACGCTTGACAGGTTTACTCCGTTTACGTTTTCGGTGGACGTGTTAAGTCGCGCGATACCCATCGAAAGCGTCGGGTGATTCGGAAGGTAAACGAGCGGAATCTCGTATTCGTTCCAGAACGCGATAAACTTGATAAGCATTATCGTCGCAAACGCGTTAGCCACCATAGGAAGCATAATGCGGGTCATGACGGTGAAGTTGGACGCGCCGTCGATTTTAGCCGCTTCTTCGGCGTCGCGCGGCATACCGCGGAACGTTTTGTAGAACACGAGGTAGTACATACTGAGGAAGTTGCACTTCATCGCCCACATACCGAAGATGTTGTCGTAAAAATGAAGTTTTTTTGCGAGCGCGATTTCGCTGGGGAGCGAACCGACTACGGGAAGAACCATCGTTACGATAACTATCGAAGTAAGAACGTTACTGAATTTGTAGCGGAACCTGCCGCACGCGTAAGCGGTGATACACGTTACGAGCGTACTGAAGAACGAACAGCCGAGCGCGTAAAGCACGGTATTGAGGAGCATTCCCTCGATATACACGCTTTTGCCGCCTTGGGTGGGGTACTTGAACGCTTTGATAACCGCGGCGTAGTTGGAAAACATCCATTTTTTCGGGAATCCGAAAACGTTTTTGATAAAGTCGCTCTGATAGTCCTTGAACGAGGTGATGAATCCCCAGCCGAACAAAAGAACTATCGTAAGAGTGTACAGTACCATTATTATCGCCAGAATCAGAAGCACGGGCGAAATCGAAAATTTATTTTTCTTTTCCATCTCTCCCCTCCTAATCCGACGACGGACCGAAGCGTTCGAGCGCCCATTTGATACCGAGCGTTATCGGAACGACGATTACCGTCATTAAAAGTCCCATTGCCGCGAGGTACGGATAATCCGCGTACGTTGCCGCCTGCGTTTTGCTGTAAATTATGTAGCCGAAAGTTTGCACCAGCGACGGAGCGTATCCGCCGTAGAACGTATACAGATTGAGTTGATTGTTGAACGCGCCCGCGATGTTTACGATAACGAACGTTACTATCGTGGGGTACGTAAGCGGGAGCGTTATGTACCAGAACTCCTGCATTTTCGACGCGCCCTCGATTTGCGCCGCTTCCGAAATCGCGGCGGATATACTGTTCATCGCGCCAACGTACATAAGGATAGGCGTTCCGAACCCGATCCACAGGTTATAGAAGATGATCGTCGAGAACCGCGTTGCCGCGTTTTCGAGCATACCTTTCATTTCGACGTGGAAGACGGCTTTGGCAAATTCGGGAATAGCGAGTTCGACGAAATAGCGAAAGTTGTTTACTATAACGACGGTAGAAACGATGGACGGCATAAACAGCACGATTTTAAAAAGCGTGGACATCGGACGCCTCTTATATATATAGTAAGAGAACATAAGCGCGAGCGGTATTCCGAGCGCGAGGTTGAACCCGAGTCCGATAAGCGCGTTTTTGACCGATACCGAGAGTTGCGCGGACGACGACCATTCGCGGAAGAATCGCGCGAAGTTCTCGAATCCGATCCGGTCGTAAACGCCGAGTCCGAAATCGTAATTGCCTTGAAAGGACAGAAGAATCGAATTGAGGTTTACGCCTATGTAGAATACGCAAAACTGCAATACGGGGATCGCGAGAAGACAGCAATAGAAAATCATGTCGCTGACCTTTGACTTGTGCATGGTCGCGCTTCTCTTCACTCCTCCGTTAAGTTTTTCAGTTGTTTCGGGCATATCCGACTCCGTTATTCACCGAAATAGTTTTTGAACGACTGCCAGTACGACGCGGAGTTGACTGTCTTCATACCCTCGAACCAGTCTTTCGCTTTTATCGAATAATCGTAGAAATCGCGGGCGGGGTTGTTATACGGAGTATCGCCGATCTGCGATTCCCATTTGATTTCCGCGGAGTGAAGGTACATTTCGTTCTGTGCGTAAGGAGTAACCCACTGCGCGTTGCTGTGAAGGCTGTACATCGACTTGCCCCAGTTGGAAAGTTTGTCCTTATCGTTGTCGAGCGAATAGTTAAACGCCTTCATGGTGTTGGTGGTTACCGAGAACTCGACGAGCGACTTCTGAGTATGGCAATACTGAAGAAACATTTTTGCCGCTTTGATACGGTTCTGCGGGACGTTGGCGTTGATAAAACTTGCCGACTGGAAGAGTTCGTAAACCGTCCACGGGTCGCCTACCTGATCGCGCGTTGCCTTGGGAAGGGGCATAAATCCGAAGTGACGGTTTTCCTTCTTTGCGCGGGTACCGAACTCGCGGGTAAGCGAGTCGTAAGTCTGTGCGTTGGTTGCCTCGTTCTCCCACCACGTTCCGTCGATAAGCATTGCTATCGTTTGCATTGTGGAGTCGAGTTTGCTTCTCATATATTTGCCTTGGTTGTCGGTGTGGCTGTTTGCGCCCGAGAAACTTCCGGTAGCGAAATATTTGCCCGAAATGAGTCGCTCCACGAACGAAAGCCCGTAATACTTGCCCGCCTGCTGCGCGAGAAGATAAGCGTTGGAGGGTTTGATTTCCTGAGAGGAAAGAATCGGGTTACCGTCCGAATCGAATCCGGTTACGATGCTGTTTGCCGTTCCGCCGAACGTAAAGTTAAGCATCGTTTCTGCTTTTCCGTCGTAATCCGCCGCAAGACTCTTGGCAAAGTCGGTAAGATACTCGACCGCAAGACCGTTCCAGCAAATCGGCGTCACGCCTTCCGACTTCATTTTATCGCAAAGCGCGAAGAATTCGTCGTAGGTTGCGGGAAGTCCGTCGTCGTCCGTGTTCGGTTTGCCGTCCGGTCCGAGCGAAAGTTCCTCTCCGCTCGCCTTGTTAGTGAACCCGCCGTTACCGTTGTTTTTGTCTGCGGCAAAGAAATATTCGTTCGTCTCGAAAAGGTCGATGTCGTAAATGATACCCGTTGTCGCCTCGAAATGCGGAAGCGCGTAGTATTTCTCGCCGTTTACCTTATAGAACGACTTATGATCTTCACCGAGTTTGTCTTCGACACTCTCGGTTTCGCCGTACGCGGTAAGCGGTTCGGTTACGATATCGGTGATGTCGAGAAGTTTGTTCTCGGATACGAAGTTGTAGTAATACACGCCTTCGGTGAAGAAAACGTCGTAAGTCGAATCGCTGATATCGTTAAGAAGCGCTTTTCCGTATGTCGTTTTATCCTTTTTCGGAAGAACGAACTGAACGCCTTTCTTGCCCGTACCCGGCTCGAACTCGTAGTCCTTGTAGTCCTCTTCGAAACGTTCCATAACCTTGTCGAGCCATACGCTTCCGAATCCGGAATCGTAGTTAGCCACGTAAAGTTGAGTTTTGTTCACGTCGATTTCGACGTTATCTTCACCTTCTCTGCCGCAAGCCGCAACGCTTACGACCATCATCATTGCCATTACCAACGATAAAATCTTTTTCAGCATAGTTATCCCTCTTGTGGTTTTAGTTCGCATTCATTATAGCACACTGAACAAAAAAATCAATACTTTTCCGATTTTTTGATTAAACCGCTCATTTATTGATAAAATCGGGCGCTAAGTTGTTATATCGCTCAAATTTTGATTGATTTTTTCACATTTAGTTTACATCCGCTTGCAATTTTTATACGAGTATAGTATAATTGCGATACACAGGCGAAACGCACCGCGGCAATACGGCGCGCCGATACGGGAGGAAAATATGTCTTTATTCGATCGCGAAGAACAATTGCTTAATCTGCTGTCGCACGGCGACGAAATGAGCGTCGAAGAACTTGCGAAGGCCATGTTCGTAAGCGAACCTACGATTCGCCGGGATTTAGCCACTCTTACTCAAAAGGGGCTTATTTTACGCACGCACGGCGGCGCGATACTCAACCGCGACGCTTCGAGTTCGCTCACCCCGCTCGATCTCAGAAAGCATCACAACAGCGCAGAGAAAAAACTTATCGCGAATACCGCGGTAAGTCTCGTGAAAAACGGCGACGTCATCATGATGGACGCGTCCACCACCACGTCGTACCTTATTCCGCTATTGACTAATTTCAGTAACATTATAGTTATTACGAGCGGCGTTTACAATACCATGCTGCTAAGTAACACGAACATCAAGACGCTTTGTACCGGCGGCATGCTTATAAACCATTCGTATTCGTACGTCGGACAAGACGCCGTGGATATGGTTCGTCATTACAACGCCGATCTTTACTTTTTCTCGTGCCACGGAATTATCGACGGCGGTATGCTCACCGACCCCGGCAAAGAGGAAAACGACCTTCGCCGCGAAATGATGAAACGCTCGCGCAAAACCGTGCTTATGCTGGACAGCGGTAAGTTCGACGTGAACGGTTGGAACAACCTCTGCTCGCTCGGCGAGGTCGATTATTGCATTTGCGACTGCGAAATACCGGAAAGATTCGGAAAACCGCGATTTTCGTTAAATTCGGGTCAAAAAGTCACCCCCCCCCGCAGATGAACGACTCGTCACGGACGCGTGGAATCGGGCGTATTTCGCGCTTCTGACCGCATCGCATTGACGACGTAATGATTTTATCCTTATTAACTGTCGCGCACGCCTATATAGTATGTCATTCCGAGGGAGTGAAACGACCGTGGGAATCTCGCGGAAGCGGAAACGGAAATTACGGCGACCGACGGGCGCAGAGCCTGCGCGGGCGCACCCAATGGGGAAAGTTTTAATGATGTCATTTCGACCGGAGTGAGGACAACAGTCCGAACGCAGTGGAGAAATCCCCCACGTGAGAGATTTTTGTTCGTGTCCGCCGCGCCCGTCTTCGTTTCCACGAGATTGCCACGCTTCGCTCGCGTTTCATAGCAGGGACTGTCGTCCCCGATTGCGGTCGGGGGTCGGTGGATCGGGGCACCGACTTCGATAAACAAAAACAGGATACCCGATGGTATCCTGTTTTTGTTGGTTGGAGTGAGTGGACTCGAACCACCGACCCCCACCTTATCAGGGTGGTGCTCTAACCGGCTGAGCTACACTCCATTGCCGTTACGCCACGCAAGGGCGCAACATCGAACCTGCAACGACAAACGCGAAGTTCGTCGTCGGAGATATTGCGAATTGTGGTGGAGGTTAGCGGGATCGAACCGCTGACCCCCTGCTTGCAGGGCAGGTGCTCTACCAGCTGAGCTAAACCCCCACAACTCGCCGACCTTTCGGACAGCCTATACATAATATCAAATAGCGCGAAAAAAGTCAAACGAATTTTGCGGGTTTTTCAAAAAAAATTTTTACGCGGGTTTTTCGCGGTGGCGAGCCGCCACGGGCAAGTGAGCTGGCGCGGGTGCGTTGCGTACCGTTTCTACCGCGGGGGATTTCTCGACTGACGCCCCTGAATGACATCTTATCCGACTATGACTTTTTTCTTAAAAGAGGCTTAGAACGGTAAGTCGCCGCAAAAAATTAAATTATTCGTTTCCGAATCTTCTACTTCGCGTAGAGAGGGTTTACCTTTTCGCGCCAGTCGAGTTCTCCTCTGCCGATCGCGTTAAGCATAACGGTACTCGACGCGAGGTTGGTTGCGAGCGGGATATTCTGCACGTCGCAAAGCCTTAAAAGCGCGCTTACGTCCGGTTCGTGCGGCTGAGCGGTAAGCGGATCGCGAAGGAAAATGACGGCGTCGAGTTCGTTGAGGGCGATCATTGCGCCGATCTGCTGATCTCCGCCGAGCGGACCGCTTCTCATGCGGTTGATCGTAAGCCCCGTTTCGCCCATAACGAGCGTTCCGGTTGTGCCGGTAGCGAAAAGCTTGTGTTTTGAAAGGACGTCGCGGTATTTGATCGCGAGTTCGATCATATCGTTTTTCTTTTTATCGTGAGCGATAAGCGCGATATTCATAATTACTCCTTAGTACGATCTGCCGAAGTAAACTTTCTTTTTGGCGGGCTTGCCGCAGATCACGCAACGGTCGCCGACGGGAGTCTGGTCGAAGGGCATATTGCGGGTGGTAACCTGCATTTCGGCTTTGATCGCGTCCTCGCATTCGCGGCAACCGCACCACATTCCGAGACCGAAACACTTGTGGTCGACCGCGTCTTTAAGTTCGGCTTTGTCGTGAACGATCCGAACGTGCGAATCGTTGAACGCCTTTGCCTTATCGTACATATTTTCGTGAACGTCTTTAAGCAGCGCAGGCAGTTCGTTTTCGATTCCGTCGAGCGTCATCGTGGCTTTCTCGCCGAGTCTGTCGCGGCGCGAATAAGTTACTATGCCGTTTTCGATGTCGCGCGGACCGATTTCGATACGAACGGGAACGCCCTTCATTTCGTACTCGTTGAACTTCCAGCCGGGGCTTGCCTCGCTGTCGTCGAGTTTTACGCGGAATCCCGCCGCTTTAAGTCTCTGCTCGATCTCTCTCGCCTTTTCGAGAACTCCGCCCTTATGCGCGGCGATCGGGATAATAACCGCCTGAATCGGCGCGACGTACGGAGGGAGGCAAAGACCGCGAGCGTCGCCGTGCGCCATAATAAGCGCGCCGATCATACGCGTTGACGTTCCCCAACTCGTACCGTAAGGCTTTTTGCGAACGCCGTCGCTGTCGAGGAAGTTTATGTCGAAAGCTTTTGAGAAGTTTTGTCCGAGGAAGTGCGAGGTTCCCGCCTGCAAACTCTTGCCGTCTTGCATCATCGCTTCCATCGAATAGGTCGCAACCGCTCCCGCAAACTTTTCCTTTTCGGATTTTTTGCCGACGAATACGGGAATAGCGAGGACGTTTTTCATAAACTCCTCGTACACTTTAAGCATTTTTATGGTTTCCTCTTCCGCCTCTTCCGCCGTGCGATGGAGGGTATGACCTTCCTGCCACAAAAATTCGGAAGTGCGAAGGAACGGACGGGTCGTTTTTTCCCATCTTACGACGTTAGCCCACTGATTGATAAGCACGGGAAGGTCGCGGTACGACTGAACCCAACGCGAATACATTTCGCAGATAATGGTTTCGGAAGTCGGGCGCACGACGAGTTTTTCGGGAAGTTCTTCGCTGCCGACGTGCGTTACGAGCGCGACTTCGGGCGCAAACCCTTCGACGTGTTCCGCCTCGCGCACGAGGTAACTGTACGGAATAAACATCGGGAAATATGCGTTTACGTGTCCTGTCGCTTTGAATCGCGCGTCCATTTCGCGCTGAATATTCTCCCAGATCGCATAACCGTACGGACGGATAACCATCGTTCCTTTAACCGGACCGTAATCGACGAGTTCGGTTTTAAGTACGACGTCGGTGTACCACTGCGCGTAATCGGTTTCGATGTCCGCGATCTCTTTAACGAATTCTCTTTCCTTAGCCATAATAATCCTCGTTTTTGGGGTAAGATTCACGTTTTATTATACAGTTTTGCGCGTATAAAGTCAACTCGAAAACCGCCGCTTGCGAAAAAAACGTAAATTACGTCGAAGGTAGGCCTTCACGCGGTTGTTTTTTCGCATAAACGCTTGCGAAAAGACGGCAAAACGTGTATAATGATAACGAGGTAAACTTTATGAGACTGGACAAATTTTTGAAAGTTTCGCGGATATTGAAGCGGCGTACCGTTGCCGCAGACGCTTGCCGCGGCGGTAAAGTGTCGGTAAACGGCAGAGACGGCAAAGCAGGCAACAAACTTAAAGAGGGCGACGTCGTGGAAATAACGTTCGGCTCGTCCGTGCTTAAATTCCGCGTGCTGAACCTCAATGAAAAAGCGAATAAATCCGAAGCGGGGCTGATGTATGAAATCCTGTAAAAAAGCGGCGGTGATCCTTTGCGCCGGCAAAGGCGAACGCGCCCGACTCGGATACAATAAAACTTTGCACCCTTTGGGCAGCGCAAGCGTTGCGGCAAAATCCGCAGACGCTTTTTCGGATTTTGACGAAATAGTCGTCGTTTGCCGACCCGAAGACGAAGAGTTTTTGCGCGGACAGATCGACTTCCCCGCTCTATCATTCGTTCGTGGCGGAGAAACGCGCACGGACAGCGTTCGCAACGCGCTTAAAGCGATAAAAAACGCCGGTATCGTTTCCGTCCACGACGGCGCGCGACCTTTCGTAACCCGCGAGGTTGTGGACCGATCGGTCGAATGCGCGATAAAGTACGGAAGCGGCGTTGCCGCAACTAAAAGCGTAAACGCGATACGTCGGATTCTCGCGGACAGCACGACGGAAATCGCCGATCGCAACGAGTTTTACGTCGTTCAGACTCCGCAATCGTTCGATTTTGAAAAGTTAAAGGCGGCTTACGAAAAGATTAGCGAAAGTTACCCCGACGACGCTACCGTGTTTGAACTTGCCGGCTATCCCGTGCATATCTCGGAAGGCGACCCCGACAACGTCAAACTCACCTCTCCCGCCGATTTCGCGGGACTCGGCGGCGAATACCGCGTGGGATTCGGCTTTGACGTCCACCCGTTCAGAACGGGTCGGGATCTGATTCTTTGCGGAGTCGGATTCGACTCGCCCGTAGGTCTCGACGGACACAGCGACGCGGACGCACCCGTTCACGCCGTTATGGACGCGCTTCTTTCGGCGGCGGGACTTCCCGATATAGGCGTTCTGTTCCCTGACA
>ERZ780198.2540-NODE-2540-length-13856-cov-2.831679_pt1 | contig 13856 bp, 8 predicted proteins | sample MGYA00510979_ERZ780198 | MGnify/ENA primary metagenome ERZ780198 (study PRJEB29588, sample SAMEA2158039) | human gut metagenome | biome: human gut; feature: human-associated habitat; material: faeces | place: Denmark | collected 2008/2010 ...
CCAGCCGCAACGGCGGGGACGTCCCGTAGTCGTGCCGTATTCGAATCCGGTGCGGCGTATATGCTCGCCCATTTCGTCAAGAAGTTCGGTCGGAAAGGGACCTTTTCCCACGCGGGTGGTGTACGACTTGCATACGCCGATAACGTCGTCGATAAGCGTCGGACCTATGCCCGTACCCACGCAGAATCCGCCCGAAGTCGGGTGCGACGAGGTTACGAACGGGTAGGTGCCTACGTCGAGATCCAAAAGCGCGCCCTGCGCTCCTTCGAACAGTACCTTTTTGCCCGCTTTTATCGCGTCGTAAACGAGAACGGAAGTATCGCACACGTACGGCGCGAGCAGTTTCGCGTATTCTGAGTATTCGTCGAAAATTTTGTCCGCGTTCATAGGCTCCGCTCCGTAAAGCGCGCCGAGAATCTTGTTTTTAACGGCTACGTTGCGGGCGAGTTTCTCGCGGAAAACTTCGGGTTTTACGAGGTCGCACATACGGATTCCGGTGCGTTCGGCTTTGTCCATATAGCACGGACCGATACCGTTTTTCGTGGTTCCGATGTCGCCTTTCCCGAGCGATTTTTCGCTCAGCTCGTCCATTGCCACGTGATACGGAAGGATCACGTGCGCGCGGGCGTCGATGCGAAGATCGTCCATACTCACGCCGTGATCTTTAAGACCCCGGATTTCTTTGAGTATAACGGCGGGCGAAATAACCGTGCCGTTTCCGATCACGCAAACGGTGCCGGGATAGAGTATGCCGCTCGGAATAAGATGAAGTTTGTACGTAACTCCGTCGGTCACGACGGTGTGTCCCGCGTTGCTTCCGCCCATTGCCCTTACGACCATATCCGCTTTGCTTGCGAGAATGTCTATCGTTTTTCCTTTTCCTTCGTCGCCCCATTGTGCGCCGACGAGCGCGATTGCCGACATTGCAGTTGCCTCCTGAAAAAAAGTTTACGCTTAATTATAACCCATCGCGGCGCAAAAGTCAATCATTACGGCGGTGCGTACGAATAGCAATCGCGTCTAAAAGCCGACCCCGGACGTTTATCCGTTAGTACGGATTTCGCGACAAGGCGTAAATCGACGGCGTTTCACCCGCGTTTTAATTGACATAAACGCGCGGATAAGTTATAATATATAAGATACTATGGGTTTGTGCGCCCTTTTCGCCTCCGCGTTTGATAATGCGGGCGTTCCGGGTCGCCGAAGCAATGACGTTTCGGAAAGGCCCGACTTTATCGGAGAGGTTATGGAAGAAGAAAAAGAGTTTTCGTTCGGTTACTTTGTCCGCTATTCGCTCAGACGCTGGTTTATTATACTTTTGTGTATGATTCTCGGCGCGATCGCGGGCGCGCTTTACGTCATCAGTTACAAAGTAACTAACTACGAAGCGTGGGAAAGATCGGTGTATTTCAACACGTCCAAATACTACGACGCGGTCACCGGCGGAGCGGAAAACCTTCAGCAGGGCGATTACAGTAGGTATAAGGACGAAACGAACAGAGTGTACCAACTTCTTTTCGTCGACGAGCCGATAATCAAAATGCAGGTTTTCGAGTACATCAAAAACGACGCAAACTTCTATCCGAAGATGGACGACGAACTCGAAAAGATGAATAAATTTTTCGCCGATTTTCACGTGTCCGAACGGACGAACACGCTCGTCGTAAGGTACGTGTTCGACGTTAAAAGCGACGATCAGACCGCCGCGCGCCGCGATATGGTGCAAAAAGCGGTAAACGTATATATCGAAAAAGTTATCGAGAGGTTAAAAAAAGATCCGTCGTTTGCTGCCGATCCCACGCTCGACGTAAAAGTGCTTAAAGTGGAAACGGTAAGCCGCGCGTTCGTCAATTCGGACGAGGACAAAACTTTCGCTTCCAACAGTCGTCCGTCGCTTACAACGACGATAGTTATCTGCGTGCTTGCGGGATTCGTTCTTGCGATGGTTATCGTACTTATCCGCTACGTCACCGACAAACGAGTCAAAAGCGTCAAGGAACTTTTGCCCGCCGACAAGTCGGAAGTCGTTACGACAGGCGACGACGATCATACCGACGCTTACGTGTCTCTCGCCGCGAAACTCAACGTTGCCGGAGTCCGCAAACCGTTGCTCGCGTCCGTTTATACCGACGAGTTCGCAAAGAAGTTCGTAAACGGTTTCGTAGACTACTGCCGCGGCGCGGGAGTGAAAGTAAAACTTGTTTCGTTCGGCGACAAAGAAACCGACTGGCACGAATATTTCGTAAAAGGCGAATCTGCCGAAGACGACAACGTGTTATATCTTTACGACGGAGCGGATAACGCCGTTATCGAATATCTGTCCGTTTACGCCGACGGCGTGTGCATTCTTCTTAACCAGGGCGCGGCGAATAAAAAACACTTCCTCGGCGCGGTCGAAAACGCTAAAAACGGCAAATACGTTTGCACGGTCGTATATAACGTCTCCGAAAGTTGGCTCGAATAGCGCGGCGGCAATCTCCCGGAAACGAAACGTCGCTCGCGTACCCGCGCCGGTCAAATGCCCGCGCAGGCTCGCCGCCGACAATAACCGAACACAATTACACACTCATACTCGCCCGCGCAGGCTCGCCGCCTCACGGCGCGGATTACAACAAAAGAAACAGACCCTAAACCGAGGAAGAAGGAAATTCCGGAATGAAAAATCAAGACAAGAATAAACAATCGAGAGCTAAGCGAGTACGGAACATACTGCTTATGATGCTGCTTGATATAGCGGCTGCCGCCGCGGCTTACTTTATCGCAAGAACGGTAATGTTTTTCCGTATTCCTTCCACCGCGCCTAACGGTTACCTCGAAATCGAACCGTACGTAGCGGTCGCGTCGGTTTCCGTATTGTTTATAATGCTCGTCGTGTGCGACTGTTACAACTCGATATGGAAATACGCCGGAAGAATCGAATTTCTTAAAGTGATCGCCGCGTATCTCGGGACGTTTATTATTCTGCTCGTCGGCAAAATCGTTCTTCAACTCGCCGTCGATATAGAAGTCTGGATCCCGATAATAATAATGTATCTGATCATAAGCGCGATAATCTCGTGCGGGGTGAGGTTCTGCTGGGGCATCGGACATTATTTTCTGCACGTACGCCGAAAACTGTTCGCGTCTAACGAATCGGATCCGACCTGCAAACGCACCGTCGTTATCGGCGCGGGTTATACCGGAAGTCTCGTAATCAACCGTTGTATCAATAACCCGAACGAGGGTTATTACCCCGTCGCGGTACTTGACGACGACGAGGAAAAGCAAGGTCAGCTCGTGTACGGAATCCCGGTCGTGGGCAGTGTGAGCGACGCGGAAAGAACCGTAAAAGACTATAAGGTGGAAGCGTTTATCATCGCGATAACGTCCATAACGAAATCGCAGCTTCGCCATATCTACAATACGCTTGCGCCGTTCAATCTCCCCATTAAAATAATGCCCGCAATCACCGACGCGGAGAATATCACTACCACGGTAAAATCGTTTCGCGACATCAAGATCGAGGAACTTCTCGGCAGAGACGAGTTCAAAGTCCGTCAGGAACTTATCGACGGATCGGTGAGAGGCAAGGTCGTAATGGTAACGGGCGGTGCGGGGTCGATCGGTTCGGAACTCTGCCGTCAGGCTCTCAATTTCGGGTGCCGGCACCTCGTCATTTTCGATCAGCACGAAAACGGTATGTTCTTCCTTAATCAGGAATTCGCCAGAACTTACGATACGTCGCGGTATACGCTCGTTATCGGAACGGTTCGCGAACGGCACAAACTCGAAGAAGCGTTTGCGCTGTATAAACCCGAAATCGTTTTCCACGCCGCGGCTTACAAGCACGTGCCGATGATGGAAATCGCCGCGACCGAAGCGGTTAAAAACAACGTTATGGGTACGCTTAACGTAATCGAGTGCGCCGAGGCGGCGGGAGTGGATAAGTTCGTTCTCATTTCCACCGACAAGGCGGTAAATCCCTCCAACATTATGGGCGCAAGCAAGCGCATCGCCGAAATGCTTATCGAAACGCGCGGCAAGACGTTCAGGATGAAAATGGCTGCGGTAAGATTCGGCAACGTACTCGGCTCAAACGGCTCGGTTATCCCCATATTCCTCAAAGAAATCAAAGAGGGCGGACCGATCACGCTCACCGACCGTAACATCAAACGATATTTTATGTCTATTCCGGAAGCCGTGAGACTTGTGCTTCAGACGGGCGCGTTCGCGTCGAGCGGCGAAATATTCGTGCTTGATATGGGTGAACCGGTCTATATATACGACCTTGCGTGCGATCTTATACGTATCAACGGACTCGTTCCCGAGCAGGACGTCAAAATCGAAATCACGGGACTTCGGCCGGGCGAAAAGATGTTCGAGGAACTTCGCTACGATACCGAAGCCGTTAATACGACCGCTCACGAAGGCGTTTTCGTAAACAAAATGGACGAAATCGACCGCAACAAGTTCGACGGGCTTCTGGCAACGCTTATGAAAAACGCTTCGGACGAGGACGAACAGAAAACGATAAAAACGATTTTTACGATCGTTCCCAGCGAATACCGCAGGGCAGAATAAACCATTCCGCAGAATCAAAGGAGAAATCGGTTCGACCGATTGTATCGATATGTTGACAAAGGTCAGAAACAATAAGATAATATCGAAAATCGACGGTTTTTTTCAGGGGAGACTGTATCCCGTCGTAGTTGCGCTCGTCGTGTTCGCCGTTCATTGCCTTGGCCTGGATTCGGTCGGATTTCTGCTTTTATCTGCGGCGATGGCGTTTATCAACGTTTGTTGCGGGAATACCCGCCCGATGGTTGCCACCGCGCTGTTTATCGTTATGTGCGTGTCCATGCAGCATTCTCCGGGGTACGGTTTCGGAGGAGAGTCCGACTACTACGGCAGGACTTCCACTATCGTCGTTATCGCGGTATGCGCCGCGATGATCCTGATAAGTTCGTTTTTCAGAATCGCGGCGGACGGAAAAATCAAAGAACTTTTCCGGCGTAAGTCGCTTTCTGTCGGAATACTCGCGTTCGTCGTCGCTTGCGCGCTCGGCGGAATCTTTACAAAGTATTACAGGATAGATAATCTCGTCATGGCGTTGACTATGTTCGGCGGATTGCTCTTTGCGTACGCGTACTGGAGCGTCACCGTCGAAAAACGCGACGATAACTTTCTTTACATTTCGCGGGTGTGCGTTCTCGTTGCGCTCGAAGTGGTGGCGCAAATAGGCTTTCTGTACCTCAAAAAATTCGATTTCGGCGATCCGCTCAACGACGCGTGGAAGGGGAACATCATCGTCGGTTGGGGCGTAAGCAATTCGGTCGGCGAACTCGTCGCGTTTATGCTCCCGTTCTCGTTTTACATTATGTACAAAGAGGAACGAGGATTCTGGTATTTCTTCGTCGTGGTGGTCTCTATGGTCGGGATCTATTTCACGCTCAGCAGATGCGCTCTGCTTTTCTCCGTTCCTATCGCTATTGCCGGCAGTATAGTCAACTGCGTGGCGGGAAAAAACAAAAAACAAAACCGCGTAATGGTTCTGATCTCGCTGCTCGTACTGTTCGTGATAATCGTGGTACTCGCAAAAACGGGCGCGGCGCAGAAATTGCTTCGGTTCTTCCTCGACGCGAAGTTCAAAGATCGCGGCAGATTCGCTATCTGGGACGAAATGTTCGGTTACTTCAAAGAATACCCCGTTTTCGGATCCGGATTTTCGGCGTATATGATCGCGCACGGCAAAATTTCCCCGTTCCACGGAATGGCTCACAACACGCTCGTTCAGGTGATTTCGTCCACCGGCGCGGTCGGCTCGCTCGCGTACGCCTATCACCGCTTCGAGACCGTTAAACTTTTCGTCAAAAATCCGAGCGTCGACAAATGCTTTATGGCTGCGGCTATACTTTGTTTTTTGTGTATGTCGTTGTTCGATTCGATATTCTTTTACGCTAATTTCACTGTTTTCTATACCGCGATTCTTACGATCGTCGAAAAGGGAAATCCTTCTTCGGACGAGAGTACGCAAGCGGGGGAAGTAAAGGCGAATGAGTAACGTAAAAAAACCGAAAATTCTGTTTCCGTTCACCGAAGCGGGCATGGGTCATATTATGCCCATGAGGGCGATAGCCGACGAGTTCGAGAGGCTTTACGGCGACAAAACGGAAATAATACGCTCGCAGTTTTTTACCGAGGGCGGAAAAAAAGAACTTGCCGCGTTCGAGCAGGTTATGGCGAAGCAAGTACGCGAATATAACGCGCGACCCGCGTTCGGGTGGTACGCCACGCTCAATATGGAACTGTTCGGCTCGCGGCTGTCGTCGCTCGGCACGATGAAGCTACTTATGCCCAAAGCGTATAAAGAAGGGGTGGAGCACATCGACGAAATCGCGCCCGACCTCGTCGTAAGCACGCATTGGGCGACGAATTATTACGCGAAGCACTCGAAAACTCAACCGCTCACCGCAATGTTCTGTCCGGACGTGCAGATAAATCCGCTTTTTAGGTACGATTGCGATCTTACGATGGTCGCGATGAAGACGGGTTACGAACGCGCTCTGCGCCGTCACCCCGTAAGATTCAACGCGGATAATCTCAAACTCGTTAATTTCTGTATCCGCAAAGAGGCTTACGAAATCCCCGCCGACAAACGCGAGGTTCGCCGCAATCTCGACCTTAAAGAGGACGGTTTCGTCGTCGTTTTAGCCGAGGGCGGCTACGGTATAGGAAAAATGCAGGCGATCTGCGAAGAACTCATTTCGCGCGACGCCCCGATAACGCTTATTCCCGTCTGTGGCAAAAACGAGCAATTATACGAGCATTTCAAAACTCTCGAAACGGGCGAGAACGTCGATTTCCGCCCGCAGGGATTTTGTAAAAACATTCTCGAATACATCGCCGCAGCCGATCTTTTCCTCGGCAAAAGCGGAAACATCATCGCCGAACCGACATTCTTCGGTGTGCCGTCGATAATTACCAACCACTCTACGAATATCGAAAAGTTCATCGCCGACTATTATACGAAAGACGTCGGTTGCGCGATAGATATTCTCGACGCCGAAAAAGCCGCCGACAAAGTGGAAGAGTTTTACCGCAATCCCGAACTTATGCAGCCTTATATCGCCGCCGCAAAAGCAGTCCGTAATCGCTACGGCGCGCGTAAAGCCTGCGAGGAAATTTATAAACTCCTCCTAACCCGCTTTCCTGAATTAAGAGAGTAAAAGAAAACTTTGTAGTTCCGTAAAACCAAGCGGAATCGTACATTGCTCCGTCGTTGCGGGACGCGAGTACTTACCCGTGGCATACTTCTTCCGTGGGGAATTTCTCCGCTGCGTTCGGGTTTTACCCTCACTCCGGTCGATATGACATCATTAAATCTATATAGTCAAGCAACTATTATCTACTGTAAAATAATGATTTAATCATATACAACCAACCGGACGCCCTGTCATTTCGAGCGTTAGCCGAGAAATCCCCTGCGGTAGAAACGGAACGACGCATACACGACTAACCAAAATACTTGCTTGTGGCGGCTCTATGCCGTACACCCGAACCGCCGCCGTCATTGCGAGGAGCGGTAGCGACGTGGCAATCTCCCGGAAGGGAAGACGGACGTAGCGTACACAGAAGAAACGATACATCCGAAAAAACTCGTCACACCGTGCAGTCTTTGCGCCAAAATAGCAGTCAAAACCGAGCAAAAGCCTTCATATAATATACGGAGGCTTTTTTCGCGCGACGGCGAGGGAGAGGCGGGGAGGTAAGATGAAAGTTGCGGTTTTTTACGGCGGAAAGTCGTGCGAACACGAAGTAAGCGTTGCCACGGGCGTACAGATAATGCACGCTGCGGAAGGCTGCGAAATCCTGCCGGTTTACGTCGGGCGCGACGGCAAATGGATAAGTCCGAAGCGAGCGACCGACATTCCGGCGTACCGAGCGGGCGAAATAAAAGGCAAGCCGTGTTACGTCAGATCGGGCGATCCGGCGATATATGTCGGGCGCAAGCGTACGGAGGTGGACACGGCGATAATCTGTAATCACGGTTACGGCGGCGAGGACGGGTGTTTGCAGGGAATACTCGAAAGCGCGGGTATCGCGTACACCGGTTGCGGCGTTGCGGCAAGCGCAATCGGTATGGACAAACGGCTTTCCCGTCGCGCGTTTGCGGGACTTAAAATCGCCGAGGGATTCGACGTCGGTCGCGACCGCTTTTCAAACGATCTTCGCGGCGTTGCGGACGAGGCGGCTGCGCTCGGCTACCCCGTTATAGTCAAACCCGCCCGGCTCGGCAGCAGCGTGGGAGTGGGAATCGCGCACGACCTTGCCGAATTTCTCGACCTGTTGTCGGCGGCGTTTCGCTGGGATAACGCGGCGGTCGTCGAACGCGCTTTGCCTGACCCGACCGAACTTAACTGCGCGGTGATCGGCGACGAGAAAACCGTCGAAGTTTCGTTACCCGAACGCCCTCTCGGCGCGGGCGAAATTTTAAGTTACGCGGATAAATACGCGCGCGGCGGAGCGAAGGGTAAAGGCAGCGGACGAAAATTCCCCGCCGATATTCCGGACGAACTCGCCGGGGAGGTGCGCGAGGCGGCGAAAATCGCGTTCCGTGCGGTAGACGCAAGCGGCATCGCGCGCGTTGACTTTCTGTATTCGGGCGGAACGCTTTACGTCAACGAAATCAACACCGTCCCCGGATCGCTCGCGCTTTACCTTTTCCCCGAATACCGATACGGCGGATTCGTTGGCGGGGCGGCGTTGATAGCCCGACTCGTTGCGATCGCAAAGGAGAATAAACGCGCCCGCGACGGACTTTCTTACCGGTATTCCGACCCCGTCTACGGCTGTAAAATTTAATAAAACGGCGGCTTAAACACGTTCTTTCCGCGGGTTTTGATTGACTTAAAACGCGAAATATCGTATAATATACCGCGGAGGAACCAAAATGGCTAAAATTACTTACAAAACCCCCATCGTTGAGATGCAGGGCGACGAAATGACCCGTATTCTCTGGGACTGGATTAAAGAAATTCTTATCGAACCGTACGTCGAACTCAAAACCGATTTTTACGACCTCGGTCTCGAAAATCGCGAAAAAACCGCCGATCAGGTTACGATCGACGCGGCAAACGCAATAAAGAAATATCACGTCGGCGTAAAGTGCGCCACGATCACGCCCAACGCTCAGCGCGTAGAGGAATACAAACTCTCTAAAATGTGGCTTTCGCCCAACGGAACGATCCGCGCCGTCCTCGACGGTACGGTTTTCCGCGCGCCGATCTTAGTCGACGGAATCAAGCCTTACGTGCCGACGTGGACTAAGCCTATCACGATCGCTCGTCACGCGTACGGCGACGTTTACCGCAACAGCGAACTCCGCGTAGATGGCAAAGCGACCGCCGAACTCGTCGTGACTTACGAGGACGGTCGGGTAGAGAAAAAGAAAATAGCCGATTTCCCCGCCGCGGGGGTCGTCCAGGGAATACACAACCTCGACTCGTCGATCTCGTCGTTTGCCCGCGCGTGCTTCAATTACGCGCTCGCGACGAATCAGGACGTCTGGTTTGCCACCAAGGACACCATTTCCAAGATTTACGATCATCGATTCAAGGATATTTTCGCCGAAATTTACGAGCGCGAGTACGCGGACAAGTTCGCAAAAGCGGGCATAAGTTACGAATACACGCTTATCGACGACTCGGTGGCGCGCTTTATTCGCAGTAACGGCGGCTTTATATGGGCGCTTAAAAACTACGACGGCGACGTTATGAGCGATATGGTAGCGACCGCTTACGGATCGCTCGCGATGATGACCAGCGTCCTCGTTTCGCCCGACGGCAACTACGAGTACGAAGCGGCTCACGGCACCGTAACCCGCCACTATTACAAGCATCTTAAAGGCGAGGAAACTTCCACCAACTCCGTAGCGACCATCTTCGCGTGGAGCGGCGCGCTCCGTCAGCGCGGCAAGAGCGAGAATAACGCCGAACTTATCGCATTTGCCGACAAACTCGAAAAAGCCACGCTCGACACCATTTCCGCCGGCTATATGACGGGCGATCTTGCGGGACTTTTCCACAAAGACGGCGTTACCGTCACTCGCCAGACTTCGCGTTCCTTTCTCGAAAAGATCGCCGAAAGATTATAACGAACAGAACAAAACCGAATAAGAACAAGAAGGCTTCTTCCGAAAACGAAGAAGTCTTTTTTTGCACATAAAAAACGCTCGCGACGTATAAACCCGCCGAAAAGCGGATAAAATTCGGGTATTAAAAGTCAAAGGAGCTACTATGAATAAAGTCAATCCGTTCAACGAAAAAGGAGCGACTTCGGTCGAAAAATTCGCGTCGGTGCAGGATTACAGTCCGACGCCTTACGACAAAACAACCGTTTCGCCGTACACGAAAACAAGAATTATACTGCTTAACGGCGCGGAATTCGAACAAAACTGGTTTCTGCATCAGTTTTCGAGAAGCTGTAACGACAATGACTTAAGGCGCGAAATTTCGCTCATAAGGCGTCACGAACAGCAACAGCAGAAGATTATTTCGGGGCTGAAACCGATCGACGAGTCCGACCTCGAAACGACGATCGGATACGAACAGCTCGCGATCGACCTCACCGCGATACTCGCTAGGCACGTCAAGGACGAGTACGTTAAAAACGCGCTCGATTTCGCGCTTTTAGAGGACTTCGATCACCTTTACAGATTCGCGAACCTTCTTGAAACCGAGCAAGGGATAGACGCGAACAGGCTTACGGGCGGTTATACGGAAATCACCCCGGGAAGACCAACCGTTGCCGAGCCGCGCCACCCGTTCGACGAAATAAACAGGCATATCGCCGCCGAGCTCGCCGATCCGTTCACCAAGCTCGTGGTTTCGATAATCACGGCGGGCGAACAGCAGACGATGAATTATTATATGAATATCGCGGGCTTCCATCCGAGCGAAATCGGTCGCAGACTGTATTCCGAAATCGCAATGATCGAGGAGCAGCACGTCACCGAGTACGGAAGCCTCATAGATACGACGTGCAGTCGGCTCGAATGCTGGCTGATGCACGAATACACCGAATGTTATCTGTATTATTCGTGCTCGGTTGACGAAACGGACGAGTATATAAGACAGATTTTCGCTAAGTTGTACCTCGAAGAGTGCGGGCACCTTCGGCGCGTCGCCGAACTTCTGATGAAATACGAGGGCAAACCGTGGCAAGCCGTTTTCCCGCAGGGCGGCGACTTCCCCGAGCCGTTGCGTTTCGAGGGGAATATCGATTACGTTCGCGAAGTGCTCGCCAAAACGATCAACTACACGAGAAGCAAGGAAGATTACGTTCCGCTCAATACGCTGAACGACAACGCGAACTACTTCAAATATCAGAAAGCCAACGTCGGCAAAGCCGAAAAGCTGCCGAGTCATAAAGTCATCGAACAGCATATCAAAAAATTCGGCACGGACTACAGATACGAAACCAAAGAAAACCCCGTTCCCGAACTTCGCAACAGAAAATGCGACAACGTCGACGTTGCCCGCAAAAAACAGTGATTTAATCTATCAGTTTCGGCAAGGCTTCCCTTTTATCCGAAGGGAGGTCTTTTATTAAGAAACGAGTCGTTTGAATGACAAGAGTCTTAAACCGATGGAATCGTAGTGTTTCGTTCGGTGTGATTAGATTGTAACATGAGAGTTATCCGCCGCATTTGGTCAAAAATCGCTCTGGTAGAAATTACAATACAGACTATACGCGGACGTTACCGTTCCGAACGGGAGTAGGAATTCTTCCTGCGAGAGAAATAAAACCAAAAGCACCCGCGCCGACCCGCTTGCATGCAGTGGCTCACTGCCGGACGCTCGTGCAGCGTTGTCATTGCGAGGAGCGATAGCGACGTGGCAATCTCCCGGAAGGGAAACGAAAACAATCGTACACGCATACCCCAAATACTTGCTCGCGGTGGCTCACTGCCGAACGCCACGGAGCGAAGCGGAGTATTACGTGACGAGGAAGGGCAGGCTACGAGTTGAAGGCGACGTTAGTCGCAAAACAAAACCCCTCACTTTTGTGAGGGGTTTTGTTTTGGAGCTGATGGCGAGACTTGAACTCGCGACCTGCTGATTACGAATCAGCTGCTCTACCAACTGAGCCACATCAGCTTATCTGCTTATGCAACGCACGAATGACCTTTACGATTACGAATCAGCTGGTCCAACGTGAGCCACATCAGCTTACACTAATCGTCGTTTTTACAACGATTGGGTATTAACTTTTATCCCTGCATACGCACGGGGAGAATGAGGTACATAAAGTCTTCGAGCGAACCGGTCGGCACGACGATGCAAGGCGACGCGGCGTCGGTGAACTTTATAACGATACTTTCGCTGTCGATATAGCGGAGTATTTCGGTGAAGTAGCGCGCGTTGAACGCGATCGAGAGGTCCTTTCCGTCCAACTTGATAAAGATCTTCTCGGTAACGTTACCGATATCCGAAGTGGAGGAGAGTTGAAGGACGTTCTCGCGAAGATCGAAGCGTACGAGGTTGCTTTTGTCCGAGCGGGAGAGAAGCACGGCGCGTTCTATGCCCGCCTCGAACTGATCCTTCGGCAGGGTAGCCATCGTTTCGAAATAAGCGGGAATGATCTGCTTGTAATTGATAAAGTCGACGTCCATAAGCCGCGTGGTAACGCGGGTATGCTCGAGGTCGACGGCGAGGTAGTTCTTCTGAACGCAAACCTCAACGGGAGCGTCTTCGTCGTCGATAAGCCGGGCTATTTCGGTCAGACATCTTGCGGGAACGAGCGCACGCATCGAAGCGGTTGTCTTTTCAACCGGTTTAACGCATTTCGCGAGACGGTAACCGTCAAGCGCAACGCCGGTAAGCGATACGTCGTCGACCTCTAAAAGAACGCCTTTAAGCATAGGACGGGCGTCGTCGGTTGCGACGGAGAAGGCTACTTTGTTTACGAGGTCGCGCAGTTCCGAACGGATAATAACGAACGATTGAGCGTTATTCAGTTCCTTGATCTGCGGGTAGTCCTCGGCGTTAAGGCATTGAAGTTCGCCCGACGAATCGCCGTACGAAATCCTGATTCGGTTTCCGCCGACAAGCATCAGTTCGATCTGTTCCTGCGCCAGACGCTTAACAAATTCGGCAAAGAATCTGCCGGGAACGACGGTTTCGCCCTCGACTTTTACGTCGGCGACGATAACCTTTTCGATAGCGAGTTCGAGGTCGGTCGCAGTCAACGTCAAAGTACCGTTTTCCGCTTTGAGTTTGATTCCTTCGAGTATGGGATTAGTCGTACGCACGGATACAGCCTTAAATACTTTTCCCACGGCGTCGGACAAATCGCTACCGTTGCATATAAGTTTCATGCGCACCTCCCGAAAAGGAATTACCGTAACGGCTAACTATTTTATTATAACTTATCGCCGGCGAATTGTCAACTTTTTTTCGGCGGTTTTGACGGTTGAATTTTGAAAATTTATTTCGCGAATTGCGAATTGTAGAGGTCGTGATAGAACCCGCCCTTTTTGAGAAGTTCGGCGTGAGTTCCCTGCTCGACGACGTGACCGTCGCGCATAACCAGAATTACGTCCGCGCCGGTGATAGTTGAAAGGCGATGGGCGACGATAAACGAAGTCTTGCCTTCCATAAGGATATCGAACGCGCGCTGGATTTTGAGTTCGGTTCGGGTGTCGATCGAACTCGTCGCTTCGTCGAGGATAAGCATGGGCGGGCGAGTGAGAAGAACGCGGGCGATACACAGCAACTGTTTCTGACCGGCGGAAATATTGCCGCCTTCTTCGCCGAGAATCGTATCGTAACCTTGCGGGAGACGCGTGATAAAGTTATGGACGCTCGCCGCTTTTG
>ERZ780198.2542-NODE-2542-length-13819-cov-3.020052_pt1 | contig 13819 bp, 10 predicted proteins | sample MGYA00510979_ERZ780198 | MGnify/ENA primary metagenome ERZ780198 (study PRJEB29588, sample SAMEA2158039) | human gut metagenome | biome: human gut; feature: human-associated habitat; material: faeces | place: Denmark | collected 2008/2010 ...
CTCTCACCGACAACCAACAATCGATCTTCATAGGGGATACGCTCGGGAATGCCGGAGATCGCCTTTGCATTGTGTGTGATATTCTCGCCGGTAGACCCATCTCCGCGCGTTGAGAGGCGGATAAGCTGACCGTTTTCATAGATCAACTCCGTTGTCAGGCCATCCAGCTTCAGTGACAGATCAACTGTACGCCCGGCCTGAAATGCGATCAGATCCTCAATGCTCTTGGTCTTATCCAGCGATAGCAGGGGAATGTCGTGTGTGACCTTTGGTAATGCTGACACGACAGGATACCCAACCGTCTGTGTGGGCGAATTTGTCATGCAGACACCGGTACGCTCCTCCAACGCCAGTAATTCATCGTACATATAGTCGTACACATCATCTGCTACGCTGGGGGCATTGAGGTTGTAGTATTCGTGCCGGTATCGGTTGAGTTGTGCGACCAGCTTTCTCATAGTGCTCATTTCTACTGCGTTAGCCATTATGTTCATTCCTTTCGTTGGTACTATCACCGAAATTCAGCTTTCGGATCATGGCAAGAATAGCGTTATCGTCATTCCACGGTGCAGACCATGGCTGCGGGGAAATGGTGTCACAACGCACGAAGACCCGGCCCTCCGAAATTTGCAAGGATACATCTGCGCGTTTTGCGCAGACGATGGCAAGATTCCCTAATTGTTTCATACTGTCCAACTCCTTTTTTAAGCTGCGGCCTTATCGGAGGCATACAGCACCCGCTGTTTCCATTGTTCAATAAATGCCGTGATCTGCGCCGGAGGCTCCGCATTGTCAAAGCCCCGTGCCTGCGTAACCTGACCATCCCTTACCTCTACGGTACAAAGCGATTTGTCCGGTTCGGCGACACTCCTTACAAAAAGAATGACACGTTCTTTCTCAGCAACGTTTTTAAGATAGTGTCCCACGCAGTGATGAAGCGCCGCTCCTTCATCCACGATCTCTTTCGCGGAATGGGGAGGGATCATCATGAGTTCTTTGCTCTGATACTGATACCGCTTCTGCCATTCGTCAAAGCTGTCTGCAATCGCTTTTTCCTGCTCCGCCGTGTGTTTGTCCCTCAGTGTCTTTGCAGCACTATCGTGGGCATCCTTCAGCTTATGCGGAAATAGTATAAAACTGTTTTTTACGTCATATTGCAGTTCCTTGCACATACGGAGATAGTCACAGTAATCCGTAAGAAGGTTTGCCATGCTGCGTTCTACCTCGCAATACCAAACCTTGGTTGCTTTACGGTATCCCTCGTATTGCGCATCCGCATAGCGACACAGTTTGTGCATGCTTGTATAGGAAAGCAGTTCCATCAGAACCGAAGCATCCTGTACGGCATTGTCTGCACACCATTTCATCATAGACGCATCCAGTTTCTTTCCAGTACCAATGAATGCACGGATTATGCGAAGCTGTGCAATACCGGGATCAACTTCTTGCAGCAAGGGTATCCAGGAACGGTCAAATCCCAGAACATCCTGCAGATCTCTTCCTTCACAATTTATCGTCTTGGACATTGTATAACGTGAAGTGCTGTATACGACGTCTCTAACCAATCTGAAAAGCTTTAGCTTGACCAAATACTCGATCATCGGCCAACGCGCAAATGCGTTTAGATAAGTGATTGCTTCCATAGAAGTGACGGTGCGAGCATATGTCTCTAATTGTGAATACTTCCATGGGGTATCCCGCAGGAACTCCGCAAGGTTGTTGGGATATAGTTTTCCTTCCGCACTCGCTTCAAAGCTCTCATACCAGGAGAGAAAACGGGGACGATACCCACACTTCCACGGCGTCAAATCGTCCTTGCCGGCAGATGCAAGATAATAGGGCGAAGTACTACATTGACCATCTGAACGGAGCGAGATGAAATAGCGTGCATTTTCATATATGGAATAATATGCTGGGGTATTCTCGCCAGTAAACGCACGGTACACTTTTATGATCCGCAGCAGCATTTCACCGCTTTCAGTCTTTTGCAGCACTTGAACCGTTGCTCGGTCAAAGAGCCGGGTGCTCTTTCCTCTGCTCTTGAACGTGAGCTTCTTTTTACAGCGAGGGCAGATACCGGAAGTGTTGTGCTTGGCGACCGTGATACTGACCTCGTGCCGGCACGCGGTACAGAAAGCATGTTCCGGCCCTTTCCGGTGATAATCATAGAAGATATACTGCGGCATGACTTCACGATGGATGAAACCCTTCAGGTCGCGAGGCAGCGCTGGCACATATTTCATCCGGTCTATAATCGCACGTTGCTTCTTCCGTGTGCGCTCCATTGCCTTGCGTCCGGAAATCGGCCATTGTAGGAGGTTTAATGCTGAAATGGCACTGTGTTCACATTTGCAAAAATGGGCTACACGAGCTTCATCCTGCTGCCGGTAGAAGGCACAGTTTCTATCAAAGAAAGATATCTTATCCAGAGAATCGAATGTTGAGCATTGCCACGTTGCGCTGGCGTTTTCTCTGAGCGAAAGAGTAGCGAAATCATCCCGGCTCTGGAACATGACCCAGCGGGGTTTGATGCTGCCCGCCAGAATGTTCTCCCTCTGATAGATATAGAGCACCAGGATACGCTGCCCAGAGATATTGCGCACCGCTGTGCGGATAATATAGGGGCAGCTTTCCGCATGAAGTATACCTTCATTCAGATTAAATCTCAGCTCCGGCATAGCAAGCTTGCGGCAAGCGCGTTTGTCTATCTTCCTCGTCATGCGCTCACCCCCAGACTATCAAAAGAGAGTTGGTCGTCCAGCGGCTCATTTTCCTTTGCTGTATTGGCATCCTTCTCCTTTTTCTTAGCGGCGGGCTTCTCCGCTTTTTTCTTCTCCGCCTTTTTCGTCGTGCTGCTCCTGCCGCCGTAATACGGTTTAGGAACAAACTTTTCTTCTTGTCCACGATCCTCCTTTGCGTTCAGATCCTTGAAATACTCTTCCGCCCACTGATAGCAGAGCCCGTCCGGTACATCGGTGCCATAGCCTTCAGCAGAGGGCTTGACGTCATTGTCCTCCATCTCCTGCTTGGCAAACTCAAGCGCCTTGCGGTTGATATAACGGAAGCAGTTGACCATGTTCTTGCGGGGGTGCATGACATTCCGGGCAAAGGCCACATCCTCAAGGCAAAGCGTCTGGATATACTCGGTGACGCACTGCTTCATGTTGCGGCGTGTCAGTCGTTCGGAATCGTCGCCCACACGCTTCATAGAGGCGGCCATCACTTCGTCATCGCTCATCGCTACCGCGTTTTCCCATGCGGCCTGTTCAGCTTCCTCCTTGGCTCGCTGCCTGGCCTCCCACTCGGCTTTCCGCTTGGCCTCAGCCTGCTCATGCTCCTGCCGCTTACGATCCTCTTCCGCCTTTTTATCTGCTTTCAGATTGGAAGGTGAAGGGGAATCATCTGCGTTTTGCTGCATCTGGGAGAGCAGAGCCTTCGCCTGCTCCTCCTCAGCCTGCTGCCGGTCGTCTGCCCGTCTGGACGCCAACTCTGCGGCATCCTGTATCGCCGGGCTTCGATCCTGTACATTATCCCGCAAGTCTGCGGCCATCTCTGAATATACTCCCATAAGGCTCCTCCATTTCAAAATAAAACGGCATTGGGCGGGTGATAGAAACACCTGCCCGATGCCGTTCGTTTATGGTGGAACAGCTCAGTGCCGTTCCCGTTTATCTTTTGCCAGCTTTGGCGAGAACTTTACCGGTAGGAATTTATCATTCCCATCACAGTAAAAGTATCTGCGCCCGTTTTCGTCAAAGAACTCGATCACCGTGGAGGGTGAAACGCTACGTCCATGATAGTCCGCAGGCAGCTCGCCGCTGTATCGCGCCGCGACCAGCTTCAGGCGTATGGTGTCGCCCTGCTGCGCTTCACACATCAGCATCCCATCGTAGACCAGCGCGTATTCTGAGGCGGGCGGCTGCTCATAGCCGGCCTTCTGCAAAGCCTTGATCCCGCCAAAGGCGAAATCCGCGGCCTTGCCCTCAGATACATCCGGCTGGTAGATACGGAAACACTGCTGCGCTCGCAGGGATAAAAGATACTGCTCCAGTGCCGCGTCACCATCCCGCAAAAAGCGGGCGTACTCCTGCTCACTCAGACCCAGGTGATCGTGGAGCGTACTGCTGCAGATGTTCCTCTCGTGCCATGCGGCGATCTCCTCACTGATGGCGTCAAAGGAACAGAGCCCGCAGACAAACCGCGTTCTGAAATTTATCTGAGAAACATCTCTTTGCTCTTTTTTCTGCCGTATGGCAAGCTGCCAGTCATCAATGCCTTTATAATTCGGATCCCACGTCAGACGGCGGCACTCCAACCCATGGCTGCGTGCCATGAGATAGATTTTCGACGCGCCCTTGCTGACAGCGGCGTTGTGATACTTGTCCATATCCTCGGCTTCAATGATGACCTCTGTGCCATTGGCGGCCAGCAGCGCAAACAGCATATCCAGCTTGTTGACGTTGTTGGCACCTGCCGTGGCTGCAAAGGAGCGATCCATCAAGTAGTGCGCCACATCCGCTTTCAAGAGCCCTTCCGTCACATAGACAACCCGCGCAAAGGGATCGCCCACGAAATGGACAGGACTGCCGGAGGATACTCCGCGTTTCTTGGAAGCGGAGGATAGCCACAGGTACTTTGTCCCGCTCTTGTCGGGGGCGCTCTCCTGATCTCGGATAGGCGTGTCCAACCGGATCTGTGCGCCGCGTATCATCCCATCAATACCTTTGGCGGGGATGATGATCCCTGCCGTGACGGAATTGAAGTTGACCGTCCATTTGTCATCCTTACCTACATAGAAGCCGGGAACGCCCTCCACCTTACAGCCTCGGCTGCGCAGCTTCTCCGTCAGTGACCGGCACAGGTAGAAGGGCGGGGTACTTTTGTACCCCAGCCGTTCTATCTGTTCATCGGTCAGCCCGCGTACCTCCTGAAGGTGCTTGCGGTGCTGCGGAGAGAGCGTCAGCAGCTCCAGCAGCATGGAGAACGTCTGATGGATCTCCTGCGGTGAGGCGAGGGCAGACTGCTCGACAGCCGCCTTTTCCGGCAATTCCTTCACGGTGTACTCCGGTGCGGTAAGGCCGGTTTGCAGCGTGTCACAGATCTCACGGTAGGCTTCGGAATTGCTGATCCCGTATACCTTTCCGTAGAGAGACAGCATACCGCCGCCTTCGTTGCAGTAGTTGCAGCGCCAGAGGTTCTTGGCGAAGTTGATATTCATCTTCCCCCGCTTATCACCACAGATCGGGCAGTTGGCATATACGCTGTCTGCCTGTCTGCGCCGGATATGCAGATGCAGCAGCTCAGCCACGTCCATGATATTGAACGGGAAATCCTGTGGCTGCGCCACCGCGCCACCTCCTTACCATCATCTCGAACGATTCGTCTGTCAGCTGGCATTTGCCAGACGCTGGAGCTTGTCCAGCATCAGCTTGGCGCCGGCCCGCAGGATATTGTCATCCCCGGAATAGCCCTTCACATACCACTTGAGGCTTGCTGGCCGCCGCTCGGCGACTTGCTTGAGCGTCTGTCCGCTGCATGTGCCGATGGGCACGATGATTTCCTCGGCCTCCGCTTCGGTCATCAGAGTGCAGATGGTATCCACATCCATGTCCTTGGTATAACTGGCGGCACTTGGCTCGTCATATACGAAGGGCAGTTCCGTTTCTACCACAGGCTCTACAACGGCCTCCGCAGGCTGTTCCGCAGAGACTTCCACCGGCGCCGTGTCAGGTACGGCTTTTTCTGCATGGTGAACCACTTCCTGTTCAGGTTGCTGTACGACCACAGGCTCAATGTCGGCCCGTACCGCAGCAGGTTCCGTTTTGACCTGTTCCGCTGCCGCTTGAGGGGCAGTGGCAGGCTCAGTCTCCATAACAGGCGCGGCCGGCTCTGCGTAAGGCGCATCTGCCTTGGGCGTCGGCGCAAACTGGATGCCGAAACCGGCGTTAGTCAGCGCCATGTCCAGAGCATCATGCTCCGCAGCCTGAATATACAGACCGGCAGGTGCGTTTTCCTGTGTCATGGTGGCAATGTAGCTGCTGGCGGGGTCGGCATCATCCTTGTCGAAGAACACCTTCGCCTCGATGATCGCCAACTGATCCGTGATGCGCAGCGGTGTCAGCCGTGTGCGCCCGGCAGGGTACTTCAGCCGGAACCAGAGCTTTTTGTACCGCAGCTCCAGCTCATGTCCACGGGCAGTCTTTTTCAAGAACTTCAGCGGATCGAAGCCGGCAACGCGGTTCAGCTCAGAGATAACGGGGACAGCATTGAACAGAGTGGATTCGGGTGCATTCATTTCAAAGGCTCCTTTCTTAATAAAAACACGAGACAAGGTGCGAATTTAACACCCTTGCCTCATTTTCATAAAATATTTACAGTTGTACTCAGGCACTGCGCTTCTGCACTTTGAACGTATTGACATACAGTGTGATCCTACGTCCCAGCTGCGTATTACGCTTCCCGGTATCATCCTTATGGACAGCCATATAGAGCATACCGATCTGTCCCACCAGAATGACCTTGGCTTTGGCACGGGTAATAGCCGTATAGACAAGGCTCCGCGTCAGCATCCGGGCATGACTTCTCAGCAGCGGGAATATCACCACATCGAACTCGCTGCCCTGCGCCTTATGGACGGTGGTGGCATAGGCAAGCTCGACATGCCCCATTTCTTCCATAGAATACTCCACGACTCTCGTAGGCGAGAACTGGATTGATATACGCATACCGTCCCGCTCGTCATGGCGGAAGCTGCGGATGAAACCAATATCGCCGTTGGACGCTTTGGTGCTGTTCTTGTTCTGCATGATCTTATCGCCTACCCGAAAATAGAGATTGCCCACCTTCAGGTCGGCTTCCTCCGTCTGTGGGTTCACCAGTTCACGGATCGCTTCGTTGAGCTGGTCAGCAGAAGCCGCGCCGGTGGAACGGAAGGGCGAGAGGATCTGCACACGGTCTACGCCGTATTGCTTCACCTGTGCCAGATAGATATTCCGTATATGCTCGGCGGCCTCCTCCTGATTGGCGCATTTGCAGACAGTAAAATCATTGCCATAGAAAAAGCTGGTGTCATTGTTGTTGATCTTCTGGGCGTTATAGGCGATAAGACTGTCCTTTTTCTGGCGGAAGATCTCGTTGAGTACCGTCACGGGGATCAGCCCGCAGTTGATCAGCTCACGGAACACATCACCTGCTCCGACACTTTGCAGCTGGTCTGCGTCGCCTACCAGCAGCACCTTCGTGTCAGGCCCGATACGGGAAAAGAACTTTCGCGCCAGCCACATATCCATCATAGACGATTCATCCACAATGATAAGGCCTGCGTCCAGCATATCTTCTTCCTCTTTCCGGAAGCCGCCATCCTCACCAAACAGTCCCAGCAGGCTGTGCAGCGTGCTGGCATTGTTTACGCCGGTACTCTCCGCCATGCGACGGCTTGCCCGGCCGGTGGGGGCTGCCAGCAGGATATTCTCCGATGGCTTCAGCAGCTTGAACACCTCAATGACCGCTTTCAGGACGGTCGTCTTGCCAGTACCGGGCGAGCCGGTAATGATGGAAAGGTCGCTGCGGAACACCATGTGAACAGCTTCCGTCTGCCGCAGTGAGAGTTCAACGCCTAACTGACGCCGCACCCTTGTCAGCAAGTCCTGCGCATCCACCCGTTCCACCGGGCGGCAGAGCAGCCTTGCGATACTGCGGGCCGTTTCGTCCTCCTGCGCAAAGGTCTTGACCAGATAATAGTTGCCGTTACTGTTGATGATCTTGCCTTGCAGCAGCATATCATCGATCACAGCATCCAGATCATCCGACTTTACCCGCATCTGTGGTACGGGGATCATGCTGTTCAGAAGCGACATGGCCTCTTTATGAAGCTGCTCCGCCTCCAGATACAGATGACCGCCATCTCCCTTTGCGCTCTCCAGCGCCGCAAATACCGCGCCACGGATACGCATAGGGGAATTGAGGGGCCAGTTGTTCTTTCGCATGATCGCGTCCACACGCTTGAAGCCGAAACCGGACACCTGACAGAGTTCAAAAGGGTTATCCCGCAGGATATCCACACTGCGTGCGCCAAAATGGTCATAGATCTTTGTGGCGGTGGTAGGTGTGATCTGGAAGGGAGCCAATAGCAGCATCAGGTCACGTAGGGCGCGGCTCTCGTTGTAGGAAGCGATGATCTCCTCCAACTTTGCCTTGCTGACGCCTCGTATCTCCAGCAGCCGCTCCGGTTCATTTTCCAGCACATTTAACGTGTCCGCACCAAACCGGTCTACGATCAGTTCAGCGGTCTTGCCGCCGATGCCCTTGATAAGCCGTGAGGAAAGATACCCCTTGATTCCTTCGCGGGTCTGAGGTACGACCTCCTCACATTTCGTCACATGCAGCTGAAAGCCGTTTTTACCCTCTTTCCACTCGCCGTCCAGTATCATGCTGACCTGATCGGTGCGCGGCAACTCATAGCCCACGGCGGCAAAATGGATCATATTGTCCCGATGCCGGTACGCGCTGCGGGCCTTTTCGGGGATAGAGCGGTCTGAGGTCTTTACGCTGATTACGCTGTACTTGTTGGCAGGGTTATAGAAGATCGTCCGTTCATAGATGCCTGTATAAGCCAACTCATGCAGCCTCCTCTCGTTGTTTTTTCACATAGAAGCGTCGGCTTTCCGAAACAGTGACGTACTGCTCATAGATGTCCGGGTGCTGCGCCTGCAAACGCTGCAGGTTGTCCTTACTGATGCCGGATTTGCGCACAGGCTTATAGCTGATACTGTAAGCCGCTTCACGCCCCTGGCAGACAGCCGTGCAGCTCCGTCCCATTTCTGCGACGATGCGGCCTTGCAGCCGCCGCATTTCCGCTTCAATGTGCTCATAATTTCGTTTCTCCGCGTTTCGCTGGGTCTGAAGCTCCAAATACCGGGGGATCAGCAGTGCCATATTCCCCTCCAGTATCAGCTCCGGCGCCGATGGATCAGCAGGCCCGAAATGGCGCCTGACGCTGTTGAGGATCAGGTCACCGTCCTCCGTGTAGGGAGGCGGCGTACCGGTGAGAATATGGTTCTCCCAGAAATCTTGCTCCAGCGCGATCAGCTCCTCCTCATAGTCGTGGTCACGGTCGATATGCCGGATGATAACTTCATCTTCATTGTTGCCGTACAGGCAGCAGTAGAAGACCTCGTCAATATTCATCACGGCCATATAGTGCCGCCCCTGAGCCTCATAGTTGAGGGGAACGATCTCCTGCCCATCCTCGGACCACCAGTGATCCTTTGCATTATAGTTGGTGGTTTTTATTTCGAGGATCGCGGTTCGCCCTCCGGGAAGCTCTACAAAGTAGTCAATATCCGCCAGCATAAACGTATGCACCGGATGATAGAACATCTTCTTGATCTGGTAGATGCGATACCCCGTTTTCACATGGAATATCTCTGCTACCAGATCCTCCAGCAGATGCCCCATCTTCTTGGCTACCCAGTTGCTCTCCGAGTCGTCAAAAGGCACGATTTTCAGCTTGTCATAGTAGAGATCCCGTGCCGTAGCAAACGGTGAGATTCCTAATATGGCGGCTGCATCGCTGCCGCCGATCCCCCTGCGCCGGTATTCCAGCCAGTCTTTCTCAGGAAGACCCTCCGTGCTGACCAGGACTGACGGTGCATAAGACTCGCTTGCGACTGCCATGGCTATACCCTCCGCTGCCCCGTCTGATGGGGTACAACGCGGGTATAGCTGCAGCGGTATTTTGCCGCCTTCCGCTCCGTTTTCCTGAGTTTCTGCCTGCGTCGGTCTCCTTCTCGATACCGATACAAGCGTTTGCCGGGATAATTCCTTCTGCTCATGTGGATGCCACCTTTCAAATATATTCCAAAGCCTTACGGCATTTGGGTAAATAAAAAAAGCGAGAATGACATCCTGATCCTCTCGGATACTTGCGCCTGCCGATGGCATGGCCGGTGTCATTCTCGCTGTAGGGGAAAATGTTCCCTCAAAAACAAAAAAGTCAACAGCCCACTGCTCTGCGGCATAGTGGCGTTGTTGACTAAAATACAAGCTTAACAACGTGTGCGGTTCAGAAACACTCTGAAATGCCTGTATAGGCGTTGCACAAAAAACAATTACATGGTGATAGTACCACAATATATTGTGGTAGTCAAGAAACAATATCGCTCATATAGAGAATTTGAAAAAATATTCCTTCGCATGTTAAGTTTACGGTGCCTGCTTTCTTTTTATTTAGTGTAAGGCTAAGCCAGTCAGAAGATGGCTGGTTCTATTACATGCACCTTGAAAACTGAACAGCCCCACCGGAGGTTATACAGGAGCGGCGGATAGTGTGCGAGAACATAAGGGAGCGCACCCACCGCATAAGTGCCGCACAGCGGCAGCCTGCTAATACGCGGTCAAAGGGAGCGCAGGAAATGGGCCGGCAGGTGGCGCAAAAAGCGATAAGGAGATGTGATATGGATCACTACAAAGATATAGAAGAAATCCCCATGATATTTGGCCCGCGCGAATTGTCAAAGATTTTGGGCATTTCTAAAAATAAGACTTATGAGGTCGTAAACAGGTATGATTTTCCTAAAATCCGAGTTGGCAGAAGAATCATCATCAGCAAAAAACATTTTTTGGAGTGGATGGACGCCAACTTTGGTAAAGAACACAACAATACATAAAAGGCACTTTTGTTATTTGCTTTGATTCCTGTTGAGTTTTCCTTCGGAAAGTCGTATAGATATTATGTGTGGAAAAACCTAAAGGTTTATATCCCACATGGTACGATTTGTATGCCTGTACGACAGTAAGGAGGATCAATAAAAGTATGGGCAAAAAGAAAGCAAATGGAGAAGGATCCATTACAAAACGCAAAGATGGCCGCTACATGGGACGCTATACAGTGGAAAGCAAACGAAAAGCGGTCTATGGCGATTCTTTCGAGGAGGTGAGGCAGAAACTCAACGAGATACTGAACGAGATTGCAAAAGGTGCCTACGTAGAACCCAATAAATACAGCGTGGAAAAATGGCTGCGAGAATGGTTAGAGTTATATGCCCTGCCAACGGTGAAGCGGTCAACATACATCTCCTATGAAGGATATGTACGGATACACCTTGTCCCGGAGATAGGGCAAATAAAGCTGACATCTTTGAGCACCAGGGATCTCCAGAAGTTCTTTAAGGAAAAAGCCGGTACAGAAGAGAAGAAGGGGTTAGCTCCGAAGACGTTGCGGAATATTTACAATATGCTTCATTCGGCATTAGACCAAGCAGTTGCTGACCACAAGATTCTTAGAAATCCGACTTTGAATGTCAAATTGCCAAAGGTCAAGTCCAAAGAAATGCGCGTTCTAACCGTGGAAGAGCAGGCGGTATTACAGGACGCTGTAAGCCGTGTTGATGAATTGCATGCCTATGGGATAACCTTTGCAGTCAGTACCGGGGTTCGTTTGGGTGAACTGCTTGCCTTGCGCTGGAAAGATGTAAATGAAAAAGAACACTACATCTACGTCAGGCGGACACTTGGCAGACTGCAGAAGGTTGATGAAAAAGGGCATCTCGTTAAAAAAGAAAAAGGAACTCCATCAACGGAAATCGTTGTGCGTTCGCCTAAATCTGAGTTGTCCATGCGAAAGATACCATTGTTCGATGAGTTGTGGGACGACTTGATGGCATACAAAGAAAAGCAGAATGCTCTAAAGGATGCACTGGGATCAGAGTATCAGGATCAGGGCTATATTTTTGCCACGCCACTGGGCCATCACAACGATCCGAAAGTCTACCAAACGCTTTTTAAGCGCATAGTAGCCGCTGCCGGAATCGAGTCAGCAAACTTCCATGCGCTGCGTCATACGTTTGCGACACGAGCGTTGGAGTCAGGTATGGACATTAAGGTCTTGTCTGCATTACTGGGTCATGCGCAGGCATCAACTACGCTTAATCTCTATGGACATGTCCTTCCGGATCATAAGAAGATCAGCATGGAGAAAATGCGAGGCAACTATATGAGCTGCAGTATAAGCGGCAGTTCTGATGATACTTCCGCAGATGCACCGCAGACTCAAGACCCGACCATTAGCACCATAGAGGATGCCCGGCATAATCAAGAGCCGACCATCAGCATCGCTGCGGAGGATATCCAAGGACTGGAACTGAGTGGTGACACCAATACAGCTATGCCGCAAATTCACGATTCAACCGCTGACACCAACGCAAACGAGGAACAAGCTCAGGCAAGCTGATTTTGACACCAACGCGTTGGAGTCAAAGCAAAAGCCATCCACGCCAGAATTGAAAAATAACATCAAATGAGCAGCTTATTTTTTCAGTATGACTTGCCAGCAAAACTGGTGTCATTTGGTGTCAGGGAAACGGTTGGTGTCAATCGTTGGTGTCAAGAGCATGAAAGAGTATCAGAAAACCACACTTTCGCAACATCAAATATCCGAAAGCCCGAACAATGCAGGACGCTGACACATTGGTGTCGGTTGGTGTCACAGCAAAATGAGCAAAGAGATTTAAGGGTGCGGTTAAAACAAAAAGAACCGCAAACCCTTTGAAATCAATGGGTTTGCGGTTCCTGTTTGGTTGCGGAGGCAGGACTTGAACCTGCGACCTCCGGGTTATGAGCCCGACGAGCTACCAACTGCTCTACCCCGCGGCATCTGTTATTATATTATGCAGTTTTCAGTAAAATATGACGAAAACCTGCAAGTTATCAAAAAATGATTGGTGCCGGAGACCGGGGTCGAACCGGTACGATCGGTAAGGATCGCAGGATTTTAAGTCCTGTGCGTCTGCCAATTCCGCCACTCCGGCAAGCTCACTCGCATTTTGTGATAAAAATGGCTCCGAGGGAGGGGCTCGAACCCTCGACCTTGCGGTTAACAGCCGCCTGCTCCACCATTGAGCTACCTCGGAACACCTATTATCAGCAACGTGTTTATCACCGACAACATAAATCATTATACCCATATCAAGGCAAAATGTCAAGCATATTTTTTAAATATTTTACGTCTGTTTTGTTCTTTATTTCGTACAATCCATGCGGCTCATCACAAAGCGTATACATCTCCGGCGCATGCAAAGCGTATGTCAGGGAAAACCTCTTGCGCCTGTGCTTCCAGTGCCAGAAGTTCCTCATCGGTTCGCTCCGGAAGATGATGCGTGATGATCAATTTCGACACATGATTTTGGGTGGCGGCTTTGACCCCCTCCTGCCACGTCGAATGCCCCCAGCCCTTACGCGAGGGATACTCCTCCTCCGTGTACATGCCGTCATAAAGCATCAGCGCGCAGCCGCGAAGCGCTTCTTTCAGCGTAAGCGCGGTATGCGAAAGTCCGCAGCCCTTGTCATAAGATAATTCGTGATCTTCGTCGTAAAAAAATCCGCAGCTCTCGGTCTTCGTTTCTTCGCCCTCCAAAATCGTATCTCGCGGAGCTTCTACAGCAAAATCAGCATCAGAGTTTGTGGAATCATGTTCCCAGTCGCATACAAGGCAGACAGAGCCGTTGTCAGTATCCACACGGATAATGGTCGCGTCATTGGGATGGTTCGCCGAAAAAAATCTCGCGGAAACATGTTCTGTCAAGCGCAGGACCTGTCCGCAGTCCAACACAAGCGCGTGTTTTTCCGCGCGCAGGATGTAGCAGCTGGTCGCGCCGCCAAACCGCAAGAATTGGGAACCGGACACAGGGTGGCTTATACTATACCCATATACTCGAGTAGGGGCTTAGTTCTAGCCCCTCTCACACCATCTTGCGTACCGTTCGGCAGACGGCGGTTCAATTCAAATAATAATCCAAACAGCTTAGAAGTCCTCGTTTTGCGA
>ERZ780198.2551-NODE-2551-length-13768-cov-41.975571_pt1 | contig 13768 bp, 10 predicted proteins | sample MGYA00510979_ERZ780198 | MGnify/ENA primary metagenome ERZ780198 (study PRJEB29588, sample SAMEA2158039) | human gut metagenome | biome: human gut; feature: human-associated habitat; material: faeces | place: Denmark | collected 2008/2010 ...
TAACAATCCATGCTTACACAGGAGATCAGATGACTCTTGACGGACCACAGAGAAAGGGAGACCTTCGTCGTTCACGTGCAGCAGCAGTTAATATCGTTCCTAACTCAACAGGAGCAGCTAAGGCAATCGGCCTTGTTATCCCAGAGTTAAACGGAAAGTTAATCGGATCTGCACAGCGTGTTCCTACACCAACAGGATCTACAACAATCCTTACAGCAGTTGTTAAGAAAGCAGGCGTTACAAAAGAGGATATCAACGCAGCTATGAAGGCAGCAACTAACGAGTCATTCGGTTACAACGAGGATGAGATCGTATCTTCAGATATCGTTGGAATGAGATTTGGTTCATTATTCGATGCAACACAGACAATGGTTAACCAGGTTTCTGACGATCTGTACGAGGTACAGGTTGTTTCTTGGTATGATAACGAGAACAGCTACACATCTCAGATGGTTCGTACAATCAAGTACTTCTCAGAGTTAGCTTAATTCTTGTACCCACAAGAACAGTATATCTCAAGACTACTCAAGGGGCGCGGTCTTAATTGAACCGCGCCTCTTTTTTAAAACATGGCTATTTCTTTTGAATATCTGTGAATTGTAGAATTAATTATATTTTTTATTATGCACAATATGGCGTGGCCACATGGCTTATGCCTTGAAATAAGGGAGGACATATTATGTCATTAAACAAGAAATCAATTGATGATATCAACGTAAAAGGCAAGAGAGTTCTCGTTAGATGTGACTTCAACGTGCCACTTAAGGACGGAAAAATCACAGATGAGAACCGTATCAACGGAGCTCTTCCAACAATCCAGAAATTAATCAAGGACGGTGGAAAGGTTATCCTTTGCTCACACCTTGGAAAAGTTAAAAACGGACCAAACGAGGGTGAGTCACTTGCTCCTGTAGCTGCAGCTCTTGAGGCTAAGCTTGGACAGAAGGTTACATTTGTAGCTGACTACAACGTAACAGGAGAGGCTGCAACAAAGGCTGTTTCAGAGATGAAAGAGGGAGATGTAGTTCTTCTTCAGAATACACGTTTCAGAGGCAAAGAGGAGACAAAGCCACAGGAAGCCGGAGATGCATTCGCAAAAGAGCTTGCTGACCTTGCTGATGTATATGTATGTGACGCTTTCGGTTCTGCGCATAGAGCACATGCTTCTGTAGCAGGTGTTACAAAGTTCATCACAGCTAAGGGTGGAGAGAATGTTGTCGGATACCTTATGCAGAAGGAAATTGACTTCCTTGGCAAGGCAGTAGAGAATCCGGTACGTCCTTTCGTAGCTATTCTTGGTGGAGCTAAAGTAGCTGATAAGCTCAATGTTATCGACAATCTCCTCGAGAAGGCTGATACACTTATCATCGGTGGTGGAATGGCATACACATTCCTTAAAGCACAGGGCTATGAGATTGGTATCTCAATGCTTGATGAGACAAAGATTGATTACTGTAAAGAGATGCTTGCAAAAGCAGAGAAACTTGGAAAGAAGATTCTTCTTCCTGTTGATGCAGTTACAATCAAGGATTTCCCAAATCCAATCGATGCTCCTGTAGAGACAGAGACATATGATTATGACAAGATGCCTGCAGACCGTGAGGGCTGTGATATCGGACCTAAGACACGTGAGCTTTTCGCTGACGCTGTTGCATCAGCTAAGACTGTTGTATGGAACGGACCAATGGGTGTATTTGAGAACCCAACACTTGCAGCAGGTACACTTGCAGTAGCAGAGGCACTTGCTAAATCAGATGCTATCACAATCATCGGTGGTGGAGATTCAGCTGCAGCAGTTAACCAGATGGGACTTGGCGACAAGATGAGCCACATCTCAACAGGTGGCGGTGCTTCCCTTGAGTTCCTTGAGGGCAAGGAGCTTCCTGGCGTAGCTTGTGCTGATGATAAATAAGCCGAAAGCAACTTAATGAAATCGAGCCGCAAGCGATGATTGAATTTAGTGCGAGGCTGTTCTTTGAGATTAGTGAAACCGAGCTGTAGGCGAAGGTTGAACTTAGCGAAAAGAACTACCACAATAAATATTTGTATATAAATACAAGGAGATATAAAATGGCAAGAAAGAAAATTGTAGCCGGCAACTGGAAGATGAACATGACTCCAAGCCAGGCTGTTAAATTAGTAGAAGAGTTAAAACCACTCGTAGTTTCAGATGATGTTGAAGTTGTTTACTGTGTACCTGCAATCGACATCGTACCTGTTGTAGAAGCATTAAAGGGTACAAATGTTGCTGTTGGAGCAGAGAATATGTACTTCGAGGAGAAGGGTGCTTACACAGGAGAAATCTCAGCAGAGATGCTTCTTGATGCAGGCGTTAAGTATGTTATCATCGGACATTCAGAGAGAAGAGATTACTTCAAAGAGGATGACGCACTTCTCAACAAGAAGGTAAAGAAGGCTATCGAGGCTGGACTTACACCAATCCTTTGCTGTGGTGAGACACTTGAGCAGAGAGAGAGCGGTGTTACACTTGACTGGATCAGACTTCAGATTAAGTCAGATCTCGCAGGTGTTGCTGCATCAGATGTTGCAAACATGGTTATCGCTTACGAGCCAATCTGGGCAATTGGAACAGGAAAGACAGCTACTTCTGACCAGGCTCAGGAGGTCTGCGGTGCAATCCGTGAGTGCGTAGCTGAGATCTATGATCAGGCTACAGCAGATTCAGTTCGTATCCAGTACGGCGGATCTGTAAATGCAGGAAATGCAGCAGAGCTTTTTGCAAAGCCTGACATCGACGGTGGATTAGTTGGTGGCGCTTCACTCAAGGCTGATTTTGGAAAGATCGTAAACTACAAGTAATTATTAAATCATAATTTAATATTTGATTTGACAATCACAATAACTAAATGTCACTAAATTCACCAGCTTAGCTGCATTTAGTGGCATTTATTATGTAATGAAATTTTTTGCGGGCTTGCATATGTCACTGTAATAGAGCATTTTCAAGCCTCATATGAAGAATAGAGGAAATATAAATGAGTAAGAAACCGGTAGTATTAATGGTACTTGATGGTTACGGCTTAAGTGACCACAAAGAGGGAAATGCCATAGCTATGGCAAATACCCCTGTTATGGATAAATTGATGGCAGAGTGTCCTTTTGTAAAGGGCGCAGCTTCAGGTCTTGCAGTTGGACTTCCTGACGGACAGATGGGAAACTCTGAGGTAGGACATATGAATATCGGCGCAGGCCGTATCATATATCAGGATCTTACAAGAATCACAAAGGCAATTGCTGATGGTGATTTCTTCAAGAACAAGGTATTACTTTCTGCAATCGAAAACTGCAAGAAGAATGACTCCGATCTGCATCTTTGGGGACTTCTTTCAGATGGTGGAGTTCACAGCCATATCGAGCATCTTTACGGACTTCTTGAGCTTTGCAAGAAAGAGAATTTTGACAGAGTATATGTACACGCATTCCTTGATGGTCGTGATACACCTCCTGCATCAGGCAAGGACTACATCGAGCAGCTTCTCGCCAAGATGAAGGAAATCGGTGTAGGAAAGATTGCATCTCTTTCAGGACGTTACTATGCAATGGACAGAGATAACAACTGGGATCGTGTGCAGAAGGCTTATGATTCACTCACTAAGGGTGAAGGCGTAAAAGCTACATGCCCTGTAAAGGCTATGGAGGAGTCATACGCAAATGACGTTACAGATGAGTTCGTGCTTCCTACAGTTATCACAAACGAGGATGGCACACCGGTATCTGTTGTAAAGGACAATGATTCTGTTATCTTCTTCAATTTCCGTCCTGACCGTGCTCGTGAGATGACAAGAGCATTTTGCGATGATAAGTTTACCGGCTTTGAGCGCCCATTCCTTAAGACAACATTTGTATGCTTCAAGGATTATGACGAGTCAATTCCTAACAAGCTTATCGCTTTTGAGAAGGAAGAAATCCAGAATACATTTGGTGAGTATCTTGCAGCAAATGGCAAGAAACAGCTTCGTCTCGCAGAGACAGAGAAGTATGCACACGTAACCTTTTTCTTTAATGGTGGAGTAGAGGAGCCGAATATCGATGAGGCGCGTCTTCTTGTAAACAGTCCTAAGGACGTTGCAACATATGACTTAAAGCCTGAGATGAGTGCTCCTGAGGTTGGAATGGATCTTGTTGAGGCTATCAAGTCAGACAAGTATGATGTTATTATCATCAACTTTGCTAACCCTGACATGGTTGGACATACAGGTGTGATTCCGGCTGCTGTAAAGGCTGTTGAGAGAGTTGATTCACTCGTAGGTGATGCAGTGCAGGCAATCAAGGATGTGGATGGAGTATTATTCATCTGTGCTGACCACGGAAACGCAGAGAAGATGATTGATTATGAGACAGGAAAACCTCATACAGCTCATACAACCAATCCTGTTCCTTTCATTCTTGTAAACGCTGACCCTTCTTACAAGCTTCGTGAGGGCGGATGTCTTGCAGATATCGCTCCAACACTGCTTGAGATTATGGGACTTCCACAGCCAAAAGAGATGACAGGAAAGTCACTTATCGTTAAATAAAATCTGTATTATATAAGCTCCGGCGCAGACAAAGGGTTTGAACCGGAGCTTTTGTTTTGATATATTAAAGATATAATAATAAATATAAGAATTGCTTATAAATAGCACAAAATTATTTAAAAAAACTTATAATATACGTTGACTTTACAAATTGAGCTGGTATATAATTTAAGGGTAGCATTTGATTTGTAAAATAAATTACACATAAGATGGAGGACAATCATGCAGGAATTTAAACCATTCAAAGAAGGAAAAGTAAGAGAAGTATATGATAACGGGGACAGCCTTATTATGGTCGCAACAGATCGTATTTCCGCTTTTGACCATATTTTAAAGAATAAGATTACAGACAAGGGAGCCATCCTCACACAGATGTCTAAGTTCTGGTTTGAATTCACAAAGGATGTCGTTCCTAACCATATGATTTCAGTAGACGCAAAGGATATGCCGGAGTTCTTCAGTCAGGACAGATTCAACGGAAACAGCATGCTCTGCAAGAAGCTTGAGATGCTTCCAATCGAGTGTATAGTTCGTGGATATATCACAGGAAGCGGCTGGGCAAGCTACCAGGAGAACGGTACAGTCTGCGGAATCAGACTTCCGGAGGGACTTGTTGAGTCTGATAAGCTCCCTGAGCCTATTTATACACCATCTACCAAGGCTGATCTTGGAGATCATGATGAGAATATCTCATTCGAAAAATCAGTAGAAGTATTAGAGAAGATTTATCCTGAGAAGGGCAGAGAGTACGCAGAGAAGATTCGCGATTATACAATTGCTCTTTACAAGAAATGTGCAGAGTATGCTCTTACAAAGGGCATCATCATCGCAGATACCAAGTTTGAGTTTGGCTTAAATGAGCAGGGTGAGGTAGTGCTTGCCGATGAGATGCTCACACCTGACAGCTCACGCTTCTGGCCACTTGATGGATATAAGCCTGGACAGGGACAGCCTTCATTTGACAAGCAGTATGTAAGAGACTGGCTCAAGGCAAATCCGGACAATGACCTTCTTTTACCTGATGAGGTTGTTGTGAAGACTGTAGAGAAATATAAAGAGGCATTTGAGCTTCTTACAGGAAGCAAATTCAGCCGCTAATATATTATTTATTCCGCGTTACTATTTCGCAATTATAAACGGAGATATTATGAACCAGGACAATAACATAAATCAGTATATAAATACTAGTATAGATACAAAAAGTCATACCGGTACAAAATTAGAAAGGTGTTCTGATATTGACGAGCATAACCATGTATTTGATGAGCTTCACGAGGAGTGTGGTGTGTTCGGCATGTATGATTTTGATGGAGGAAATGTCGCATCCACTATCTATTATGGTCTTTTTGCACTTCAGCACAGAGGACAGGAAAGCTGTGGTATTGCAGTGAGTGATACACACGGACCAAAGGGAAAGGTGACCACACACAAGGGCATGGGCCTTGTAAATGAGGTATTTACTCATGATATCTTAGAGCCTATGAAGGGCGATATCGGAGTGGGACATGTGCGCTATTCAACAGCAGGCTCATCAACACGTGAGAATGCACAGCCGCTCGTATTAAATTATGTCAAGGGCACACTTGCCATGGCACACAACGGAAACCTCATAAATGCAAAGGAGCTTCGCAAGGAGCTTGAGTATACAGGAGCTATTTTCCAGACCACAATCGATTCTGAGGTTATAGCTTATCATATCGCCAGAGAGCGTCTTAACTCAAAAACAGCGGAGGAGGCGGTCAGACGTGCCTGCCAGAAGCTTAAGGGAGCCTACGCGCTTGTTGTCGAGAGCCCGAGAAAGCTTATTGCAGCCAGAGATCCATTTGGTTTTAAGCCTCTTTGCATAGGAAAGAGAGACAATGCATATATCGTTACATCTGAGACCTGTGCGCTTGATACAATCGGTGCAGAGTTTGTCAGGGATGTAGAGCCGGGAGAGGTTATCACCATCACTCCTGAAAAGGGCATTGAGTCTGATATGACTATGGCACTTGCCCCTGAAAAACAGGCCAGATGCGTGTTTGAATACATTTATTTCGCAAGACCTGACAGCCATATTGATGGAGTAAGCGTGTATGGCAGCCGTATCAAGGCTGGTAGATTCCTTGCAATGGATTCACCGGTTGAGGCTGATATCGTGACAGGAGTACCGGAGTCAGGAAATGCCGCTGCTCTTGGTTATTCACTTGAGTCGGGCATTCCATATGGCACAGCATTTGTCAAGAACGGTTATGTCGGCAGGACATTTATCAAGCCTAAGCAGTCAAGCCGTGAATCAAGCGTGCAGATAAAGCTCAATGTATTAAAGGAGGCTGTTAAGGGCAAGAGAGTTGTTATGATTGATGATTCAATTGTGCGAGGAACAACCTCAGACAGAATAGTGCGTATGTTAAGAGAGGCGGGGGCCACAGAGGTGCATGTGCGCATCAGTTCACCGCCATTCTTATGGCCTTGCTATTTCGGTACAGATATTCCTGCAAGAGAGCAGCTTATCGCTTACAACAGGACTATTGAGGATATCAGACAGATTATAGGTGCAGATTCTTTAGGCTACCTTGGAATTGACAGACTTCATGAGATGGTAGAGGGACTGCCAATCTGCATGGGCTGTTTCACAGGAAAATATCCGATGGAGCCACCGAAGGATGATATCAGAGGCGAGTATTTTGATAAAGAAATAGACCTCGAGAGAAAAATGCTTAATCGCTAATAAAGGAGAGAATATGAGTACAGATAGATACACAAGTCCTCTTTCTGAGCGCTATGCCAGCAAAGAGATGCAGTATATTTTTTCGCAGGATATGAAATTTACCACTTGGAGAAAGCTCTGGATTGCTCTTGCAGAGACTGAGATGGAGCTTGGGCTTTCACAGGATGGCAAGCCGGTTATCACACAGGAACAGATTGATGAATTAAAGGCACATGTGGATGACATCAATTATGACGTGGCAAAGGAGCGTGAGAAGCTTGTGCGTCACGATGTAATGAGCCATGTCTATGCATATGGACAGCAGTGCCCTAAGGCAGCAGGAATTATACATCTTGGAGCAACCTCATGCTATGTAGGTGACAATACAGATATCATCATCATGAATGAAGCATTAAAGCTTGTTCACAAAAAGCTTATAAGTGTTATTGCAGAGCTTGCAAACTTTGCTGATAAGTATAAGAATCAGCCAACTCTTGCATTTACACATTTCCAGCCGGCACAGCCGACAACAGTTGGAAAGCGTGCCACACTGTGGCTGAATGAGTTTATGCTGGATCTCGAGGATTTAGAGTATGTGCAGGGCACATTAAAGCTCCTTGGCTCAAAGGGCACTACAGGAACACAGGCCAGCTTCCTTGAGCTCTTCGACGGAGACAATGAGACAATAGACAAGATAGATCCGATGATCGCAAAGAAGATGGGCTTTAAGGATTGTTATCCGGTGTCTGGCCAGACATATTCCCGTAAGGTAGATACAAGAGTAGTAAATGTGCTCGCAGGCATCGCTGCATCAGCTACAAAGATGTCAAACGACATCAGACTGCTCCAGCATCTTAAGGAAGTAGAGGAGCCGTTTGAGAAGAATCAGATAGGCTCATCAGCCATGGCATATAAGAGAAATCCTATGAGAAGTGAGAGAATAGCATCTCTTTCAAGATATGTTCTTGCAGATGTAATGAATCCTGCAATTACCTCGGCTACACAGTGGTTTGAGAGAACACTTGACGATTCAGCAAACAAGCGTCTTTCAATACCTGAGGGCTTCCTTGCAATAGACGGAATACTTGACCTCTGCCTCAATGTGGTGGATGGACTGGTAGTATATCCAAAGGTTATTGAAAAGCACTTTATGGCAGAGATACCATTCATGGCAACAGAGAACATCATGATGGATGCTGTAAAGAACGGCGGAAATCGTCAGGAGCTCCATGAGAAGATCAGACAGCTCTCAATGCAGGCAGGAAAGACAGTAAAGGAAGAGGGAAAAGAGAATAACCTCGTAGACTTAATCGCTGCAGATCCTGCATTCGGATTGACAAAAGCTGATATCGAAAAGAACCTTAAGCCTGAGCTTTATGTGGGACGTGCACCTCGTCAGGTAGATGTATATCTGCGTGATGTAGTTAATCCGGTGCTTGAAGCGCATAAGGATGAGAGTGGAGTAAAGGCAGAGATTAACGTATAATATCGAAAGTATAGATAACGGTAATTTGCTTGTGTTAACATATTTATCTAAATGAAAAGCCCCGGCATATAAATCTGTTTCAAGGTTTATATGCTGGGGTTTTATATATCCGTCAAGTATCATTTTCCTCGAAAGCTGTATATCTCATCCCATACCTTTTCGCATGCACTAAGCAAAAGGCATGATAATATCATAATGTATTTTCTTGTAAAATAAAATTGAAAAATGTATAATATTAAAAAATGGTTTAGATTATCAAAAGAAGAGAGCAAAAAAGGAAGGATACTAGTGATGAAAAATTTTTTTAATGAATTCAAAAAGTTTATCAGCAGAGGGAATGTCATGGATATGGCAGTTGGTATCATCATAGGTGGTGCATTTACCAGCATAGTCACATCCTTGGTCAATGACATTATAAACCCTATACTTGGAGTGTTTGGCGGCATGAATTTTGACCAGCTTTCGGTAAAGCTCTTTGGAGAAGCTACATTGTATTATGGAAAGTTTCTTACCGCAGTAGTCAATTTTCTTATCATGGCACTTATCGTATTCTGCATTGTAAAGGCTATGAATGTGGCAGGAGAGAGATTTGGACGCAAAGAGGAAAAAGAACTTGACACAAAGGAGTGTCCATACTGCAAGAGCAAGATTGCCATTGCGGCAACAAGATGCCCAAATTGTACATCAATGATTGGGACAGCAGATGAAAGTGAAAAATAGCGATACATTTATTGCGTGAAACTAATAAAATCCATTGCATAAAGTGTGAAAATCTGTTACATACAGTATAAAACTCTTGACTGTGCAATAAAAACGTAGTATATTAGTTCTGTTATTTAGAATTGAAATTAGGAGGTCTTATCGTGGCAACTTTAAAAATTGTTTTATCGGTATTATTTATAATCGTCAGTTTAGTAATTACTATAGTTATTCTCTTCCAGGAGGGTAAGTCAGCAGGACTTGGCACTATTGCCGGAGTTGCTGATACATATTGGGGCAAGAACAAGGGACGTTCAAAGGAAGGACGTCTGGTTAAAGCAACAATTGTATGTGTTGTTCTTTTCTTTATTATATCAATTGTCTTAAATATGGGAATATGGTAAATACTTAGACTGTCGAGAAATCGGCAGTCTTTTTTATCGCATCAACATTCATAGGATGAAAATGTCAATGGAGGAAATTTTATTTAAAGCCTGTGCATTTGAAATCAGATGGGGCAACGAAAAGGAGAGATAATGAGTAATATAGATAAATATGAAACACGAAAAAAGATGGTCTATGACTTTATGTGTGATGACATGTATGTTCCGATGAAAATCAAGGAACTTTGCATAGTACTCGGAGTAAAAAAAGAGGACAGACCACAGCTTGAACAGATTCTTTTGGATTTGCAGGCAGAGGGAAGGATAACACTCTCAAAGCGTGGGAAATACTCAAAGTCGGAAATTAAAAAGACAGTCGGCGTATTCACAGCGCATCAAAGGGGATTTGGCTTTGTCACTGTGGAGGGAGAGCCTGATGATATTTTTATCCCTGCAGAGTATGTAAATGGTGCGATGCACATGGACACTGTTGAGATTACAATCTCACCTGTCACAACAGGACGCCGCAAGGAGGGAAAGGTTGTTTCCGTCATAGAGCGAGGCATGAAGCAGGTAGTCTGCACCTATGAGGCGAGTGATAACTTTGGCTTTGCAGTGCCTGACAATACCAGATTTGGCACAGATATTTTCATACCAAAGGAACGCTCAAAGGGTGCTATGTCGGGCCATAAGGTAGTGGTTGAAATCACAAGCTATGGTAAAAAGGGCAAAAAGCCGGAGGGCAAGGTTGTTGAAATAATCGGACATATAGATGACCCGGGTACAGATATTCTTTCTATAGTAAAGGCTTATGATCTGCCGGTGGATTTTTCGGAGAAAATCATGCATCAGGTGCAGAATGTGGCAAAGGATGTGACACCTGCGGATATGGCCGGCAGGATGGATTTGCGCGACTGGATGATGGTCACGATAGACGGAGAAGATGCAAAGGATCTTGATGATGCCGTGTCTTTATACATGGATGGCGACAATTATGTACTTGGAGTACACATAGCAGATGTGTCGAATTATGTGCAGGAGCACAGTGCCCTTGATGTGGAGGCACTTAAGAGAGGAACATCGGTTTATCTTGTAGACAGAGTAATTCCGATGCTTCCAAGAGAGCTTTCAAATGGCATATGCTCCTTGAATGAGGGATGTGACAGGCTGGCTCTTTCATGCATTATGACAATAAATAAAAAGGGTGAAGTTATCGATCATAAGATTGCAGAGACAGTCATAAAGACAAACCGCAGGATGACATACACAAATGTAAAAAAGATTCTTGCAGATAAGGTTGCCGCTGTGATTGAAGAATATAAGGAGCTTGTGCCTATGTTTGAAAAAATGGCAGAGCTTGCAGCAATTCTACGCAAAAAGAGAATGAAACGAGGTTCTATAGACTTTGACTTTCCGGAGACTAAAGTCGTGCTCGATGAAGATGGTCATCCGATAGATATAAAGCCGTATGACAGAAATGTGGCAACAAAGCTCATTGAGGATTTTATGCTTATAGCAAATGAAACTGTGGCTGAGGATTATTTCTGGCAGGAAATACCTTTTGTATACAGAACACATGACAAGCCGGACTCAGAAAAAATCGCAAAGCTTTCCACATTTATCAATAATTTTGGCTATACGCTTCATATTGGAGCTGATGAGGTACACCCAAAGGAGCTTCAGAAGCTTTTGATGAAGGTGGATGGCACAGATGAAGAATCCCTGATAAGCAGACTGACACTGCGCTCTATGAAACAGGCACGATATACAACAGCATGTACAGGACATTTTGGACTGGCGGCAAATTATTATTGTCACTTTACATCACCAATTCGCAGATATCCTGATTTGCAGATACACCGTATCATCAAGGAAAATATCCGCGGCAGGATGAATGATAACCGAAGGGAGCACTATGAGTCTATACTCGATGCTGTTGCAAAGCAGGCAAGTGAGACCGAACGACGTGCAGAAGAGGCAGAGCGTGAAACAGTCAAGCTTAAAAAATGTGAATACATGTCAAATCATATTGGAGAATGTTTTGAAGGAGTTATATCTGGTGTCACGGAGTGGGGCTTTTTCGTGGAGCTTCCAAATACAGTTGAGGGACTTGTGCGCGTGACAGACCTGACAGATGATTTCTATGAGTTTTACGAGGATACCTATGAGCTAGCCGGTTCAGCCACCAATAAGAGATACAAGCTTGGACAAAAAATCAAGGTTGTTGTGGACAGTACTGACAAAATTATGCGTACAATTGATTTTAAACTGGCGGAATAATATGATAATAATGACGAAATTTTTTATGATTTAACAATACTTATTTGATTAGCTGTTATTTGTCGGTTATTGTGCGAAAGATTTATTGAAAAAGATGTCATAATATATTATATAGTGTAAATAAACAGAAATGTGAACCAGCGGTTTACAATAATTTGCGTTTTAGATATTGGCAATTGTAAAAAAATGTGTTAGTATTGTAAAGCAGTTTGAGGAAAGGAGATACCGACATGGCTAAGGAACCAAAGAAATTAATAGCCAACAACAAAAAGGTCTATCACGATTACTTTTTGCTTGAGAAATACGAAGCCGGTATTTCACTTGCAGGAACTGAGGTGAAGTCACTTCGAATGGGAAAGGGCAGCATAAAGGAGTCGTTTATCCGTATTGAGAACGGTGAGATTATCCTGTATGGCATGCATATCACACCATATGAGAAGGGAAATATCTTCAACAAGGATCCACTCAGACCTAAAAAGCTTTTGCTCCACAAGAAGGAAATCGAGAAGCTTTCATCAAAGATGAAGGAAAAGGGTTTCACAATTGTGCCGGTGGAGGTATACTTTAAGGGAAGTCTGGTCAAAGTAGAGATAGCACTTGCAAAAGGTAAGAAGCTTTATGATAAGAGAGCAGACATAGCCAAGAAGGATCAAAAGCGAGAGGCGCAGAGAGATTTCAAAATCAGAAATCTTGGTTAGCAAAAAATGAATATGGGCTAGTAAAGGTTTCGACGGGGTCCACAAGGTCCGGTGGACCTTGGCTTTGGGCGGACCGAAGCGGAGCGGAGAACATGGAGCGTAGCTGCATGTACCCCGCAAAAAAAATTGAATATGGGCTAGTAAAGGTTTCGACGGGGCCCACAAGGTCCGGTGGACCTTGGTTTTGGGCGGACCGAAGCGGAGCGGAGAACATGGAGCGTAGCTGCATGTACCCCGCAAAAAAATTGAATATGGGCTAGTAAAGGTTTCGACGGGGTACATGCAGCTGGAGAAGCGAGTCGTATGGCGATGCGTTAAATGGCCAAATTAAAATTAAACGCTGAAGATAATTTAGCATACGCTGCCTAATGGCAGCAGTCTGACCTAGAGCACTCACACTTTAGGACCCAGGCTTCGACTATGTGAGAAACGACGTTGGCAAAGCTTTGAGCCATCGGGCGTATCATGAAGCTACTGAAACCACAAGGTTGTTTGTTATCGTGTGGCAGAGGGAATGTTAAATAATAAACTACACTCGTAGAAGGACAGGGAATTGTATTTCGGACACGGGTTCGACTCCCGTCTAGTCCACTAAAAGGCGGTTTGTGATAAAACCGCCTTTTTCTTGCCTGATTTCCTACAGCAGAAAGTGCAGTTAATAAATCATTTAAGGAGTCAGTAAAACTGTTATTTCAGGTTATCAAAAACATCGTAAAAACGCGGGATGTATCGTATTTGAAAAATTAATTTAAAAAAAATGTAAAAAAGTGTTGACAAGTATGGAATAGGGTGATATTATATCGAAGTCGCTTCGGTGAGGCAACAAAAACGAAACGGCAAAACAGCATATCGGGGTGTGGCTCAGCTTGGCTAGAGCGCCTGGTTTGGGACCAGGAGGTCGCAGGTTCGAATCCTGTCACCCCGACTTGTGAATAATTAAATATGCGGGTGTAGTTCAATGGTAGAACACCAGCCTTCCAAGCTGGATACGTGGG
>ERZ780198.2556-NODE-2556-length-13749-cov-5.616109_pt1 | contig 13749 bp, 17 predicted proteins | sample MGYA00510979_ERZ780198 | MGnify/ENA primary metagenome ERZ780198 (study PRJEB29588, sample SAMEA2158039) | human gut metagenome | biome: human gut; feature: human-associated habitat; material: faeces | place: Denmark | collected 2008/2010 ...
TATTATAGTAAATATATTTACTAAAATCAATAGTTAATCTTCTCTCTATGCTATTATCAGTATCTAATAATTAAAGAAAGGGATGATGATTCGTTGGCTGATTATTCATATTATACTCGACGAATTCGCGATATTAGGGAAGACAATGATTTAACACAACAACAAATTGCAGAAATATTAGGAACATCCCAAACAATGTACGCACGCTATGAGCGTGGTGCAAATGAATTACCAATCCGACATCTAATAAGACTTGCAGAATACTATCGACTCTCAACAGATTATCTGCTTGGTCTTACAAATGAAAAGAACCCCTATCCAAGCACAAAAATAAAGACGAGATAAGAAACCAATCGGTTTCTCCTCTCGTCTTTATTTTATCTGTACACGGCCAAGCCGTCACAATTATTCTGCTGTAGTAGAGATAATCTCTTTTTTATTGTAGCTTCCGCAATTTTTGCAAACACGGTGTGGTACCATCAAAGCGCCACATTTACTGCATTTTACCAAAGTTGGAGCAGTCATCTTCCAGTTTGCTCTACGCTTATCTCTTCTCGCTTTCGAAGATTTATTCTTAGGACAGATACTCATGTCGATTACACCTCCTCTGAATTACTCAAACACTTTTTCTATTATACTTGCTTGACTTAGTCTTGTCAACAGTTTTTTAGAAAAAATAGTCGAATTTTCCAATTATATTTTACAAAAAACTTATTTCAAAAGAGCAACCGTTTCATGAGCAATTGCCAATTCCTCATTTGTCGGAATGACAGCAACGGTAACCTTAGAATCCGGTGTGGAAATAATCTTCTCCTCACCGCGAATCTGGTTTGCTTCTTTATCCAATGTGATTCCCATATAACCAAAATGATCAAGAATCTGTTCACGTACAACGATGTTGTTCTCGCCAAGACCTGCGGTAAATACGATAGCATCTACACCATTCATGGCTGCGATATAAGAACCAATATATTTTGCTGTGCGGTAGCTGAATACCTCAACGGCAAGTTTTGCTCTTTCATTTCCTTCGTTAGAAGCCTTGTCCAAATCACGGAAATCACTGGATACGCCGGAAATACCGAGCACACCGGATTTTTTATTTAAGATAACCATAACTTCCTCTAAGGATTTATTCAGGCTGTGTGCAAGATACTCAACGATAGTCGGGTCCATATCACCGCAGCGGGTTCCCATAACAAGACCTTCCATTGGTGTCATACCCATGCTGGTATCTACAACTTTTCCGTTCTTTACAGCGGAAATACTGGAGCCGTTGCCAAGGTGGCAGACAATAATTTTAGAATTATCCGGGTCCAAGTTCAACATCTGAATCGCACGCTTGGAAACAAAGCTGTGGCTTGTTCCGTGGAAGCCGTAACGACGTACTTTATATTTTTCATAATACTCATATGGAAGACCGTACATATAAGCAACCGGTTCCATAGTCTGATGAAAGGCGGTATCAAATACACCGATGTTTGGCACGCCCGGCATAATTGCCTGACAAGCGCGGACACCGATTAAGTTTGCCGGATTATGTAATGGTGCCAAAGGACTGCATTCTTCAACACCGGCAATTACTTCGTCATCTATAATAACGGATTTTGTAAATTTCTCACCACCATGTACCAAACGATGACCAATAGCGTCAATTTCATCTAAGTTTTTGATGACACCATAATTTTCATTCGTCAAAGCATCCAATACCATGCGGATTGCTACTTCGTGGTCCGGCATAGCCTGCTCAATTACAACCTTTTCTCCACCATTTGGTGTGTGGTTCAAACGTCCGTCAATTCCAATTCTTTCGCAAAGACCCACTGCCAATGCAACCTCTGTTTCGGAGTCAATCAACTGATATTTCAGTGAAGAACTTCCGCAGTTAATAACTAATACTTTCATCATAACCTCCATTTCAGAGCGTAGCTAAATACTATGTCTGTTATTCATACCGTATTATTATACGCCTGAATTTTCAAAAAAACAAGCGTACATTTATAAATTTGTGCAATGGATAATTCTAAATCACCCAATCCCAGAATCCATCCTGCTCTAACTCACTTCTCGAATCTCTGCTATACTGCAATTCCGGATTTTTCACATTTACTTTCATGCCGGCGGAAACCGATTTAACAATAAATGCATTACCGCCAATTGTAACACCGTCGCCAATGACGGTATCACCGCCAAGTACCGAGGTTCCGGAGTAAATTGTTACGTTGTTTCCGATTGTTGGGTGTCTCTTTTCGCCCTTAAGAAGCTGACCGCGTTTAGTGGATAACGCTCCAAGCGTAACTCCCTGATAAATTTTTACATGGTCTCCAATTGTTGTTGTCTCACCAATTACAATGCCGGTTCCATGGTCAATGCAAAAATACTTGCCGATGGCAGCACCCGGATTGATATCAATTCCTGTCAGGCTGTGTGCATACTCTGTCATAATACGTGGAATCAACGGCACACCAAGAAGCACCAGTTCATGGGCAATGCGGTAAACCGTAATAGCAAAAATACCGGGATAAGAAAAAATAACTTCATCGGTACTGTATGCTGCCGGGTCACCATCATATGCTGCCTGAACATCGGTGTATAAATACTCTCGTATCATCGGAATTTTTGAGAAAAATTCTTCAACAATTTTTTCTGCTTTATTTGATAAATCCGATTTTGGGCACTGGTCACATGTCTCATCATTTCCTAATACGCGTGCAATCTGCTTGCGGAGATGGTACTGGACAAATTCCATGCGGTCGCCCACTAAATATTTGATATATTCACTTCTCACGCGGTTGGTATCAAAAAATCCCGGAAACAAAATCCGGCGAAGTTCTTCCAATACCTGAATCAATACATTTTTATTTACAATATTCTCCGTATCCATCCGAACTGTAACCGGATACTCTTTGTAACTTTCTAATATGGCTTCTATCATTTTCTCTGATTTTTCGCTCAAAGTCTGCCCCTCCATTCTTTTTCCATCCTTTCTGATTATCGTAACACAAAACACTTCTATTTGTCCATCTCTACCGCATAAGATAGAGTAAAAACCGTGAGGTATTGTTATGATTGTCGGCTCACTTCTCTTTATCGGCTTCCTTTTATTTTGCCCGGAAGCAGCGATTTCCGGCAGTAAATATGGCTGTTCTCTGTGGATTTGCGAACTAATCCCGACACTTCTTCCATTTTTTATTGCCTTAAATTTCTTCCGGCTGCAATTAAAAAAAGCATCCGAACATCCGGCATTTCTCCTTCTTGGTCTGCTGTGCGGTTATCCCGCCGGTGCGGATTTGGTGAGCAAACAATATGAAAAAGGACTGCTGACAACAGACAAAGCTTATTTTTATCTTGGATTTGTCAATAATCCCAGTCCCATGTTTATCATGGGGTACTGTTGCAGCACCATCTTAAATGTTTCAACACCAAAAGCGATTCTTTTTTTCCTCACACTGGTTCTGTCCGCTTTTTTAGGAAGTTTTTTTGTTTCTTCGATTCTGAAAATAACCGGCAGAAATAAAAACACTTTCCATGGCAGCAGTACACAAAATGCATGTTCCCTGCAAAAGCTTCCTTTTTCCAAACTAATGGATAAAATTATTTTGGATAGTTTTATCCTGATTACAAAAATCGGCGGCTATGTGATTTTGTTTTCGATTTTTGCCTGTTTCTTGAAAATGCTTTTGCCTACCTCCAGTTTATTCGGCATTGCCTGTCTTGGTTCTATGGAAATCACAACCGGAATGTCCTATGTTGCAACTGCTCCACTTTCTCTGCAAATAAAAGAAGTTCTAAGTGCTTCGATTCTTGCCTTTGGCGGTCTGTGTGCAGCCGCACAAACGAGCAGTGTTCTATCGCAGTCAGAACTTCCCATTTTCCCATATCTTGTTAATAAACTGATAAATGCCGTAATTGCCGGCGGTCTGGTTTATTTACTCTTCTGCATTTTTTAAGAAGGCATCTTCCGGAACCTCAAAGGATTCCTGTCCTTGTGTCTGTGGCTCAAGCTGTTCCGGCTCTTCCGGCACCTGCGGCTCACTGGCTGCGGCTGCTTTAGTCGGCTCAAGCTGCATCATAAGTTCTTCCTTATTGCTCCTCATCAACTGAATACTGTTTTTAAGTGCGCTGGTAAGCATGCGGGATTTATTATCAATTTCTTTTAATGATTCTTCCACATGTCCCTGTGCCTCGCTCAGTAAATCATTTGTATACAAAAGTGCCGCTTTTCTCATCTGATCGCTTTCGTCCTGTGCGGCATTCACCAGTCGCTCTGCCTCTTCCGTTGCCTGACGCATAACGTCCTCGGCACGCTGATATGCGGTTTGAACAATCTCGTTCTGGTCAAGAATCTGTGCGGTCTGCTGCTGTGCCTGAGAAAGCATGTCCTCCGCACGCTGCTGCGCCTCATTTAAAATGCCATCGCGGTTTGTAATGATTTTCTGATAGCGTTTGATTTCTTCCGGTGCACACAGACGAAGTTCATCTAATAAATCATAAAGCTGCTCGCGGTCTACGACAACTTTACTTGGATAAAGTTTTGATGGTTTACACTCTTCTACATAATTGTAAATCTCGTCAATTGCCTGCTCAATTCTGGATGGATTCATATTCTTCTCCTTTTCTCGTTCTTCCGGCTCTCTTATTTGGCACGAAGGAACACATGCTGATTGTTTTTATATTCTTTGATTCTCACAATTTCAAACTGCTCGGTGTCGACATAATCGACCGGTGTGTCTAACGAAGTTTCTAAAATCAGAATCGTATCCGGATTCATGATTTTAGCATCACCAAGCCACTCTAAAATCTTTGGCTCAAACCCTCTCTCATAGGGAGGGTCGGCATAAATAATATCAAACGTTTCCTGCTGTCTTGCCAGTTTAGAAATCGCATAACTGACTTCCACCGGAAATACAACTGCCTGACTTTCTAACTTTGTTTTTTTCAAATTCGCCCGAATACAGGAAAGTGCTTCTTTGCCAAATTCAACAAAGACTGCTTCTTTGGCACCTCTGCTGATTGCCTCAATTCCAATCGCTCCGCTTCCACTAAATAAATCCAAAAAACGGCAGCCTGGAATGTCATCCTGTAAAATATTAAAAAGCGTTTCCTTAATCCGGTCAGTCGTAGGTCTTGTCCCCCTGCCCTCCGGAGAGACTAGAGGAAGCCGCCTTGCCTTTCCTGCAATCACTCTCATATCCAATTCTTCCTTCCCAATGCTTATCGTTTTTATTGTATATGATTTACGCCTTTTTTTCAAGGAAAACATTCACCTTACAGCGTAACCTGCCCCAAATACCGGTTCAAACGGTTTCTCAAACGCTCATTTTTCTTATATAGAAGTGCTTTTTCATCCGCAGACATCTCTTTTGCCTCTTTGGACGCCTGCTGCAATAACTTCGCGTCTTCAAAAATATCGGCAACTAAAAACACCTGCTCTCCACTCTGGCGAATGCCAAATAAATCCCCCTGTCCGCGGAGTACCAAATCTTCTTTTGCAATATAAAATCCATCGTTGGAATTGACTAAAACCTGTAGCCGCTCCCTGCTCTCTTTGGTTTCTTTTGTCGACATCAAAATACAATAGGACTGCCACTTACCACGTCCGACTCGTCCTCGAAGCTGATGTAACTGCGCCAGTCCAAAACGCTCTGCATTTTCTATCATAATCACACTGGCATTTGGCACATCAATTCCAACCTCAATCACTGTTGTTGAAACTAAAATATCGATTTCACCTTCTGCATAACGTGCCATAATATCTTCTTTCTGCGCCGGTTTCATTTTCCCATGAAGATATTCAATCGTTACCGAAGGTGGAAACTGGCTTTTGAGTTCTTCGGTGTAAAGCATTACACTTTCCAGTTCGGATTCGTCGTCCTGTTCCACCATCGGGCAGATAATATACACCTGACGCCCTTCTTCAATCTGTTTTAGCATAAATCGATAGGCATTCGGACGATAATCCGTGTTGACTGCACAGTTCTTTATCGGCAGACGATTAGCCGGTCTTTCATCAATCACAGACAAATCCATATCGCCGTACAAAATTAACGCAAGCGTCCTTGGAATCGGCGTCGCACTCATCGCAAGAACATGTGGTTCTTTTCCTTTTTGATAAAGTTTCTCACGCTGCTTTACACCAAAACGATGCTGCTCATCAGTAATCACAAGTCCCAAATCGGCAAATGCAACACCATCCTGAATGAGCGCATGCGTTCCAATCACAATATCCCATTCCCCAGAAACAATTTTTTCTTTTGCCTGTCTCTTTTCTTTAGCTGTAAGAGAACCGGACAATAATCCAACCGTCACGCCGTAATCTGCCAATAATTTTGTCAGATTTTGATAGTGTTGTGCCGCTAATACTTCCGTCGGTACCATGAACGCTCCCTGATATCCGTTTTTAACGACTTCCAAAAGTGCTAACACGGCAACAATCGTTTTTCCCGAACCAACATCTCCCTGCACCAGACGATTCATCACAAAACCGCCTTCCATATCCATACAGATTTCTTCATATACTTTTTTCTGTGCGGCGGTCAGCGAAAATGGAAGATTTTCCAAAAACTCAGCAGCCTCTTTTGTCTTTTGGATTCGGTGTGTGCTGATTTCTTTTCCATTTTCACGGATATAATTAAGTGCCATTGTATATAAAAATAACTCATCAAAGGCAAGTCTTTTCCTCGCCTCTTTCAATTCCTTATGATTTGCCGGAAAATGAATCTGACGCATCGCTTTTTTGTATTCAATCAGCTGCTGGCGTTTACGCAATTCCGCCGGTAAAAATTCTTTAAAATCCTCTACCCCCGTGATTGCCTCCTGCATTAATTTTGCCATAGCATGATTGGTAATCCCCGCCGTAAGCGGATAAATCGGCTGCATTTTCCCTACAATTTTGTAAAATTCCTGCCTTGTGTAACGCTTTGGCTGCACCATCTGCAACCGCCCGTTTCGCTTTTCAACCTTTCCACGGAACAAATATCTTGTCCCCATTTTTAACTGATTTCGCAGAAAAGGCATATTAAACCACGTAATTAGCAAACTGCCGGTCGTATCCCGCAGCGTTATCGTTAAAATACTTTTTGAGCCACGTTTCATAATCTGCGGCCGCGCCATAAGCACGCCTTCTACAGCCGCTATATCTCCTTCTTCCAATGCTTCAATCGGACAAACCGGCTTGATTTCATCGTAGTTTCTTGGATAGTGCTCTAGCAGTTCTCCCACCGTTTCAATTTTTAATTTGTGAAGATTTTGTTCCGCTTTTTCGCCAACACCTTTGACGCTGCGGACTGAGTCTGTTGTCTGCATTGCGATTTCCTTTCCATAAGATACTCAATCTTGTTGAGAATTTTAATCTATACTAGTATCATCCAATCTCTGTTTTGCATTTGAAATGTCAAGGGCTAATTCTACATATATAACCTCCAAATTTTTGCGACGTGTCGCCACAATTTTTATTACAAATCCAGTTGAAGCACGATTTCTTCATCATTCATCTCTCCCGTATCACGAAACCCTGCCTTACGATATATAGATAGTGCAGTTGTATTTGTTTCTTTGGTTGATAAGCGAATATTGTTTGCACCATGTTCCCTAAAATATTGAATAATTACTTGTAAAGCTGCTGTTCCATACCCATTTCCCTGCAATCTTTCGTCAATCATAAATCTCCACAGCCAGTATCTGTCATTCGGATCATCATATTCCTCATCAAACGCAAACATGGTAAATCCCACTATTTTTTCATTACAAAATATAACAAAAGGACGAGCCACCTCCTCGTTTTCTTTTGCAGACTTCCAAGAATCCTCATTTGAAGCTATATATTGCATTTGGTTGCTTGCAACTTTCAATTCAAAACATTGTTTCATGTTATCTTCCGTTAAGTCTATTAGTTCTATTTTCATTTCCAAACTCCTTTATATAATCTATTTGTCAAATTCCGATTTATAAATCACTTTACATTGTCAACAAATTCATTACCAAATTAACCATAATATCTTTTTCTTTGGGATCTGACTCTGCAATCATCAATGTTATTGCCACTAAAGCACCATCGCTTATCCTCTTTTGTCCCTTTTCATAAAGCACATTATTACGAACTAAAAATTCTAAAAATAACGATGCTGCTATTCTCTTACATCCATCTGCATATGGATGATCTTTTATCATAAAATACAAAAGATTAGCTGCCTTTTCTTCTAAAGAAAGGTACGCATCTTTGCCAAACGCACTTTGATAAACTGCTGCAAGAATACCTTCAACTTTTCCCTTTTCTTTCTCAATCCCAAAGACATCCGAGTGAAATGAATCTTCCATTGCATTCACCATATTTCGGCAATCTTCATATGTAATTCTATAGATAGCCTTGCTTCCAGTAGGCTTTTTAAGTGATTGATGATCATACTGATCTAACAGCATCAAAGCATTTGTATATAAGCTAACAGCTTTCAACACCTCTGCTTCATCTACTTCCAAAGTACATGCAAGCATTTTTGTTTGGATATTTATTGTTCGTTGTAAAGCTTCTAATCTTTTTTCATTGATTGCATACCCCTGTATGATATACTGTTTTAGAACACTATTAGCCCATTTTCTAAATTCTACTCCTCGATTAGATTTCACTCTATAGCCTATAGAAATAATCATATCTAAATTATAATGTTCAACTTGATACACTTTTCCATCTGAAGCAGTTGTCGCAAAATTTGCGACAACTGAATTATCCAACTCTTCTTTTAATGCATTATTAATATGTTTCCCAATTGTCTTTACATCTCTTCCAAACAATTCGGCTAACTGTTTTCTATTAAGCCATACAGTATTATTTTTTATAGGCACAGTTAACTTTATTTCTTTATCGGCAGTTTCAAACAAAATTAATTCATTCTCCATGTTTGCTTTCCCTTCTGAAAATACCAAAAAATGCCAACAGTTAAAACGAATTCAATAATAAATTTTTCGTTTAATTTTCTATAATTTAGCCCTACAAGCTTGAATTGTCAGCATTTTTTATGTGTTTTGGATGCCGTTGCTTCATAACTCGTATCGAGCAACATTTTGATTTTGTCATCTGATACGCTACCGTCCAGTGCAACGGTGATCCAACTATCCTTGCTCATATGATACGCCGGGAAGAAGCCAGGTTCCTCTCGTAGTGTGCCAATCAGAATTGGGTCACATTTGAAATCGACCACTTCCAGCATTTCTTCGCCTTGCAGCCCCAGCTTGTTCTTTGGTACATCCATAATCAGAGCAAACCACTTCCGATTATTACAATGCCGGAACACCTCATAATTCGGATATTTGAGCCACGGATAATCTGTCTCGGCGTTATATGTCTGATTCTAATTCTGCGCGTTTCATAACCTCACCTCTACAACTTCTAGCTTTCTGCATGTTACTATATAGTTTTGATTACCTGTTCTTCTGCATTTTGGCCGAGGGATAATCTCTTCGTTGAAAAAATAATTGACCACGATAGGCGGATCGTTGAACGGGCGTTTGATGGAATCATCATCCCGGACATACAGTAGCCCTTCCTCTTGGCAAAACTGCCGCATCTGCGCATCCAGCATTGACCAGTAGCTGCGTTCTTTTTTATTGTAAATGGTATCGTACAGCGGCAGCAGGTCTGGATGTTTTTCCGTTATATAGTCAAAAATCGTTTTCTTATAACCGCCCCGCAAGTTTAGGTTTTCCAGCCAGACCAAATTACATTGATTCTTCGCCCGGTGGATGATGGAGGGCAGGTCGGTGAGGCCGGGGAAAATCGGCGAGATAAAGCAGGTGGTGCGCACACCAGCATCATGGAATGCTTTCATAGCGGCCAGCCGCCGCTCAATGCTCACTGCATTGTCCATATCAGCGCGAAAATCTTCGTCCAGTGTGTTTGATCGACCAGGATACCCGCGCATTGGGGAATGTTTTAATGAGGTCAAGGTCACGCAGCACCAGGTCAGACTTGGTAGCAATACTGAGGCTACATTCGCTGCCCTGCATCTGCTCCAAAATGGCGCGGGTGCGGCAGACGGTTTCCTCCAGCGGCTGATATGGGTCGGTCACGTAACAGAGAAACAGTTCTTTCCCTGCATACCGCTCCGGGTGTTTGATTTCCGGCCAAAATTTAACGTCTATGAACTCTCCCCAGGGCTCCGGGTGATTGGTAAAACGCTTCATAAAAGATGCGTAGCAATATTTGCAGCCGTGGCCACAGCCCACATAAGGATTGACCGAATAATCACTCACAGGCAAATTGGATTTTGTGAGGACGCTTTTTACTTCAACGTTTCAGATGATTGGCTCCATTGTATGTATGCTCCTTTGATTTTGCTTATTTTTCACGGGACAGTTTCATCATATCCTTCATATCGGCAAAACCGATTGTTTGATACAGCGGCCTGCCTTTGTTTGAGGTTTCAAGATAAATTTTTGAAATATGCCGCTGACGAGCCTGCTCTACAAGCCACCTGACGATTCTGTTCCCTATGCCGTGTCCGCGAAACTGCGGCCGGGTATAAATGTTCATCAGGTAGGCACATTTCCCGTTTAGATTGTCCGGTGAGGGCATCTCATGATAGAGGCATATCCCGCCGCAGCCGACGATTTCCTCCCCTACGTAGGCAAAGCAGGCAATATGTCCGCCCTGCGGCAGTTCTGTTTGATAGTAGCGGCGATTTTCCGATTCCAGCTCTGTTACAGACCGCTCCGAGGGGATGGAGAATACCTCATGCAAGACTTCCATTCGCCATTGCATCAATACATTCAGGTCCTGGATCGTGGCCTGCCGGATCTGAATCTCCATTATAATGCCCCCGCTTTCATTACCACCGGCAGTTTCGACACATCCGGCTTACCGTTGACATTCAAAGGAATCTGCTTCATCTTCACAAAGAACTCTGGGATCATAAAGGAAGTCAAATTTTCAGACAGTTCTTTTTTTACTTCCGAGACTTTCAGCTTATTGTCGGAAGGCACCACATAGGCGGTCATATAGGACAGTCCATCCTCGTCTGTAAAAGCCCGGACAATAGCCTGCTGCACATCCTTGCACCGATAGAGCCGGGACTCCACCTCGGCAAGTTCCACCCGCTTGCCGTAAATCATGATCTGGTCGTCCTTGCGGTGCAGGAATGCAATGTTGCCATCCGGCAGGATATAGCCCAAATCGCCGCTGCGGTACATGGTGCTACCGTCCGGCTGCCGCTCAAAAGCTCTGTTTTCCTCGGCATGGTCGCCAATGTAGCCCAGAGATACACCGCCGCCATAAATGCAAATCTCACCCGTCTGCCCTTTGGCAACCTCGTTGCCAGACTGATCCAGAATCCTGATTTGCGCACCTAGTACAGGATGACCGATGGGATAGGTACCGTCCTCCAGCACAGTTCCACTATTACAACGGTAATAGGAGGCGCAGACCGTTGTCTCGGAGGGGCCGTAGGTGTTGTAAACCTCTGCTTTGTTCAGCAGGTGATCCACATAAACGCCCCGCAACACATCGCCGCCGCTGATAAGCAGCCGCAGAGAGGACGGAATGACAGACAGGTGGTTCATTTCTGCCAGCAGATACGGAAAGCCGCTGATCATAGTCACATGGTGGCGTTCCACAAAAGCCATCAATGCATGGATGTCGGCCTTATCCTCGTCAGCGGGGATGGCCAGAGCGGCACCATTCAGCAGACTGGTGAACACTTCCTCCACAAAGATGTCAAAAGAACAGACGGAATATTGCAGCATGACATCACCGGGGCCGGGATGGAACTCGTTGGCAAAGGCACGGACATAATGGCAAACATTGCGGTTGGTGACACAGACACCTTTGGGCCGCCCGGTGGTACCTGACGTATACAGCACATAGGCGGGGCGTTCCGGGTCTTCGATGGCGTTGCGCTTCCAGGAGGGCGTCTCCACGCCGCAGATCTCACAATCTGTATAGCGGATGGGGAAACTGCTCAGTTTGGGCGCAAAGGCGTGTTCCGTCAGCACAAAATCCACCTGTGCCTCGGTCATCATGTCATGGATGCGCCCGGTGGGAAAATCCGGCTCGGCTGGGACATATCGGCCGCCGCATTTGAGTACCGCCAGAATCGAGGCAATCATCTCGGTTCGGTGACGCATGACGATGCCGATGCTGTGTACTTCCTGCGGAAAGCTGCACGTGATCATATCCACCATGTTGGACAGCTCTCCAAAAGTCATGGTGCGGTCGTTTTCAATGATAGCCGGGGCATTTTCATGTTCTTTAACTACTTTCTGAAAAAGCGAATAAATCGTATCCATCGTTTTATCTCCTTGTCGGTTTATCTATTTAATATCCAGTGAATGCCAGCCGCTGTGCGCTTGTTGCACGCCTGATAGTGGCTGCCACTGTTCAGTACGAAGGTGGTTTCGATGCCTTTCCCGTGGCACAGTGTTTCTATCTCCTGCGTATTCTGCTGCACAACGTTCAAAATCGGATTATCGGTGGAGCTCTCCTTGTCTCCGAGAGAAAAATACAGACAGTCAGGTTTGCGCTTCATCTCATGGGAGCACACATATTCCATGATGCCCTCAAACCAGAAGGAACCTGACATACTCGCTGCGCGGGCAAACACATCCGTTTGGTAGAGAGCGTAGAGGGCGAACAGCCCGGCCAGCGAGTAACCGGCGAGGCCCCGCCAGGCGGGCGCACCGGGAAGGAGCGCTTCCGCTTCCGGCATAATTTCATCCAGAAGCAGTTTCAGGTAATCATCCGCACCCCCGGTGCAGGGCGTATCGTGTTTAGAGATCGGCCCCATATACCACGGTGTCATGTCATGATCCCATTTCAGCTTACTGACCGCCACCAGACAGAAATCTGGGCAGCCGAGCGCCATCAGGTTTTTATACACACTGTTAACGGCATTGGAAAAGGTGTTGAGATAGATAACTGGGCTGCCCGGCTTTGCGCTTGGGTATATGTCCACTCTTTTTTGTTCTATGGTTAAAGAAGTCACCTTGTTGCCTCCTCTCTTGACGATTCATTGTATAAATATTGTACGGTATCCGAAAACGAAAGCAAGTACGCAGAAAGTTCGTACATAGTATCAAACTACTGACCAAGGCTATAAACAGGAGGAATCAAGATGGATCATATCATGACATATGAGGAATATCTGCGCGATGTCAAGAAGGGAATCGTCACCGATCTGGGCAACAGCCCGGTCACGCCGCTGCTTCTGATGCTTCAGGGAAAGTGGAAAACACAGATTCTCTATGAGCTGTGCATCCATGATACGGTTTCCGCTGTTCTATATCGGTGCGAAGCTACAGAAGTCAATATTCCTTACCATTATGATGATGGCAACGTACATATGAACCATGTGATGAGATTGAAAAAGCTGGATCAGTACAACCCGTCTTTTCTCCCGTTTGAGAAGCTGAAAGCCTATGGGATTGGTGCGGTACGTGGGCCACGAAGAATGCCTCACAGTCTGATTTGCGAACTGGAAAGGAATCGGTATGAGCAGTGATATTTGGAATCCCTGGCATGGCTGCCGCAAATACAGTGAGGGCTGTGACCACTGCTATATGTACTATCTGGACAATGAACGGGGCAAATCAGGCGGGGAAATTTATAAAGTCAAGACAAATTCCGAGTTGTCGAGTTCAGTATACCACACTGAACCGCATTGGAAAAGAGGATATGTACACCGCCCGCAGGCGGCAAAGATCAGTCCAGTGGAAATTCCAGTTCGGCAAACTCTGCATCGGTCAGCAATTTCAGCTTTTCGATAA